>Ga0209541_10005779_pt1 | contig 21446 bp, 30 predicted proteins | sample RifCSPlowO2_01_FD_184027 | JGI IMG/M metagenome (GOLD analysis project Ga0209541, IMG submission 184027) | Groundwater microbial communities from Rifle, Colorado - Rifle CSP2_plank lowO2_0.1 (SPAdes) (version 2) | ecosystem: Environmental > Aquatic > Deep subsurface > Groundwater | place...
AACTAGAGCCAACTCCAAATGTTTGCACATCAAATGCAGATTGTTCAAACAGCAACGAGTATTGTCAAAAAGACAACTGCAATGCAAACGAAGGAACTTGTGTAGAAATTCCAATAGTATGTCTAGAAGTATACCAGCCAGTTTGTTCATGCAGCAACAATGAATTCGGAAATGTATGTAAACTTGCACAAGCAGGACAAAACTTGCTTCACGAAGGAATTTGTGGAGATTTAGCAATTGTTTAATTCAGTCTTATAATTCTTTTTCTTTTTTTAATTTTTCTTTTATCTCAATTTCTTATTGTGGGATTTTGAAATTTAACTTTGATAGTTTTTATTCTCCATTCCAAAGTCCGAAACAAAGAGATTATTATTAATTTTTGTAAAGAATAAGATTAATCTTCCAAATCTAAATCATCAAATTCCTCAGCAGATACACCACATTGGCAATGATCGTCACATCTCTCACAATTGCTACATAAATCTGCCTCAGCACCACATTGAATACATTGTTTTACCATTTTTTAACCCTCTTTTTATGATTTTTAAACTTATCTAATGTCAAATAAATATATTAATTAGAATAATTCTTTCTCTTTTTTCAAACTTTCTCTCCCGCTCTTCATATCTCTTATCTTAAACTTTCCTTTTTTAACTTCATCTCGTCCAACAAAAATAACTTTAGATATTCCCTTTGAATTTGCGTAATCCAGCGCCTTTGAAACTTTATTATAAAAAATCTCAACACTTTTTCCCTGCTTTCTAAGTTTCTTAACAATATCAATTGCTTTTTTATCTTGCTCAATAGAAATCACTAAGATTCTTTCTTTATCTGATTTTATTTTAGAAACAATCTCTAATCTTTCTATGCTTACACCAAAGCCAACAGACTGAACCCCATTAAAAATATAACTCCCTCCACCTAAAATAGTTTCTTTTATATCCGATTTAACTTCAAATACAGTTCCAGTATAATATGAAAGACCTCTTGCAAGTGAAGGTAAAAAAGTTATATTGACTCCAAAAATCTTGCAGTATTTTTTTAATTCTTTTATTTCTTCATAAGACTTGTATTTCTCAAAATATTTTTCTTCTTTCTTAAAAATATCTATAACTTTTTCTGCTCCAAACTTCTTTAAATTTTGCTGAACTTCTTGAACAGACAGTTTATCTAACTTATCTATTTCTCTGATAACTTTCTCTTTTTCTTTTATTTCAAATTCATCAAGTATTTCATTCATAAGTTTTTTATTATTAACATAAATCCTAAATTTTATTTTAAGCTTATCTAAAAATTCATTAACCATTGATAATATTTCAGCTTCATCTTTAATATTAGAAGAAACTATGTCAGCATCACATGAAGTAAATTGCCTAAGCCTATTTGAAGAAACAGGTTCATCTCTGAATACTTCTCCAATTTGATACCTTCTATAAGGAAGTTTCTTATTTTTCATTAATCTTTTAAGTTGAAAAGTAAGCTCATATCTCAAAGCTAACTTTCTTTTGCCCTTATCTTCTAACTTAAAAATATCTGAAACAGCCTCGTCATCAGTATTATTTCCTCTGACAAATTCTTCGAACTCGATGGTGGGCGCTTCAGCTGGCTCAAATCCATATTTCTCAAAAATCTCAACTAATATTTTTTTAATAGATGCTCTCTTTACAGCATCTTCGCCAGTGAAGTCTTTGAAGCCTTTAACAGTTTCGAAATTTTCATTTGTCATTTTGTTTTAAACTTTTTCTTGTTTTTATTTCTTTCGTTTAATTTGCTTTTTATCTCTTCTAATTTTACTTGTCTTTTAACAAGAAAAACAATAAGAAAATAAATTAAATCAGAAGACTCCCAAATAACTTGATTTTTGTTTTTAGTTTTTGTAAGTTCTTTGGCTTCTTCAAGAATCTTTTTATATAACAATTTCGGATTATCTGAAAGTTGATAACTATAACTGGATTTATCTTTAGATTTTATTCTACTTTCAATAAGTTTATATAAATCTTCAAATTTAAAATCTTTCATTTTTATCTCCTATAATAACAATATCAGAATAAAATAATGGCTTGTAAACCCCTAACCCTACTTTCCTAGCTGATTCTCCAGAACAAACAACATCTATAACAATATCAACAATTTCTTCGTTGAATAATTCCTCTGTTGAACCATAAAGATAAATTTTATCAAAGATATATCCTTTATTTTCATAAAAGTTTAGAAAATATTTTTTTGCTATATTTTTATATTTTGTATTAATACAAACTCTAAGTCTTTTCGGAAGCTCTTCAAATTTTTTATCTTTTGGTCCGAGAAGACAAAGGGTTGGTTTTTTGAAAAGAAAAGATTCATCTAGCCATAAAATTCGCTTTAATTCCTTAATTGTTTTGTCAAACGATTTTAATAAATATTCTTTGAAAAGATCTTCTCCTGTTATTCCAATGGCTTTCTTTTTCTCCTTTAAAAATTTTGAAACTATTTCTGGAATATCTTCGCCGCGCATTTCAATTACTTTAGCTTTAGAATTTATTTCCGATGCCATTAAAGCCCATTTCTTAAGACCATTATTTTTAGGTACAATGAATATAATCACAGTTTTCAATCACTACCATGTTATCCTCCAAAGGGCATAAGGAGGGAATCGAACCCTCGTTTCACGAGCCACAGTCATGCGTTCTCCCATTAAACTACATATACCATAGAAAAATTTATTTAATAGAAGATTATTTGCACGATAATTAAAATTAGAATTCCAATTATTTATGATGAATACAACCAGCACAATCAGTGCCTTTCGCCCCACAAAATAATTGTTTCATAAAAGAATCACAAATGAGAGGTATTTAAACTTTTCGCCAATTTTTTTCAAAAAATAAAATAACTATTAAAACATTTCGAACTATACTTATCAGCTAAATAAAGCTTAAAAATGAATTTTTTCTAACAATCTAATGGGAAAAAATTACTTATTTGTATTTGTTTTATTTTCAATCATAGAGATGCTCGTATTAATCACTTTGTTAGTTATCTACAAAAATAAAAAATCTCCTAAAACAAAATCTGAAATCGGAAATAATGCGGTGACTAAATCTTTAATTAGGCATCAAAAAGCTAAAAAATCTTCTCTAAAGAAATCTAAAAAGAAGATTACCAAAAAGAAATTACCAAAAATCTCAAATGTTAAAACCAAGAAAGAAAGTATTCTCAAATCCATAATTCCTCTAAAACAAAAATTCGAAAAAGAAATCACACCCGAATATAATCTTGAAAATGAAACATTGCAAAATACTCAATTGAATATTGTAAAAGAAGAAGATATTCCAAAGTTTAATGTTAATAAAAATAAATTACCTTCAATCCAACTTGCTGAAAATGATGAAGACGATGAATCTATGTTAGATGATGAAGACAGCTTCATTGTAGATTACAAAAAAGACAAATCTTCTAAATGGAACGACGAAGACGAAAAAGAAGAATATTTAATATAATTATTTTTTACTTAATCCCCCGTTAAACTTATCAACTTTCTTAATTATACTATTAGAAATTCTATGTATACTTTTAATATCACTTTGATGAGTATCAGATATTTTCCAAACAATTATTTTAGACCCATAATTTTTAAAAAATGGTGCCGGAACATTATTCGCAACAATTATAGTAACGTTAGGCCATCTAACTAAATCTTCAGTTAAATTCCTTGAAGTTCTATCAACCTTCCCATTAAATAATTTTATTTCATTAACAACATTCTCATGAACTTTCTTTCCAGTAACTAGTCCGGCACTCTTAACTTGAATTTTTTTATTTTTATTTATCTTATTAAAATAAGCTTCAGCTATCTTGCTTCTAAATCTATTGTGCTTGCATACAAAAAGTATTTTCATATTAACTCAATTATACTAATTATTTAACATATTAAAACATTTCTAACGATATTTTAGACATTAATAATCCTTAAAAATGAGCTAATATACGAATTTTAATGAAAAAACTATTCTTAGTTTTATTTGTAGTAATATACATATTTTCCATAATAACATTATTATCCGCATCAAATGAATTCTGGGCATGTTTTGACAAAGGAGATAGAATAAATTATTGTGATAATTACAAACTAAGTGAAACATGCACTGATTCTGGAGGATGCCAATATTGCATGAGTGTTTACGATAAAAACAAAAACTGCTATATTCACGGAAGTTGGCCAAAGTGCCTGAAATTAGATTTTGAATGTTCAGATATTCAAGATTCAATAATTCAAGAAATAACAACAAATAATAATTCAACAAACCAAAATAACAACACAAACAATGATAACCCTAATCCAAATCCTAACAATGATAATACCAATAATAATCAAAATACAAATGAAAATACAAACACACCAACAAATCCAGTTTCAAATCTAAATAATCCTAAATCTACAACAGGAATTCAAACAGGTTCATTCCTCTCTACAAAAATATCAACAAATAGTTCAAACGATAAAGACGAAGATAATTTAATCCCCGATTCAGATAATTTAAATAATTCTCAAAACTCAAATAGAGGAATCTTTTTCACATTGTTTGCTTTCACAATTTTGGAATTAATCGCACTATCAGGATTATACTACTATTCTATGAATAAAAACAAATTAAAGGTGAAAAAATAAAGGGGCGGAAGGAGAGAATCGAACTCTCGTTTCACGGACCACAACCGTATGTTCTACCATTGAACTACAACCGCCATGATAAAAAGGAAAAAACAAAGTATAAAAACTTTCTTAATTACCCCAAATCATGTCAAAAAAAGCTACAAAATACGAGTTATTAGCCCCAGTTGGAAATTTCATTAATTTAAGAGCTGCAATAAACTCAGGTTGTGATGCAATTTATTTTGGAATAGAAGGATTTAATATGAGAGCTTTAGCAAAAAATTTTAAGATTTCCGATTTAAATCAAATAAAAAAAATATGTGACAATGAATCGCCCTTAAAAAAAAGAATAAAAATGTATCTAACTCTAAACATAATCATCTATGATAAAGAATTAAAAAAACTTGAAAGTTTAATAAAAAAAGTAAAACCTTACGTAGACGCAATAATTTGCTGGGACATAGCAGTAATTCAACTTTGTAAGAAATATAAAATTCCTTTCCATATATCTACTCAAGCATCAACAGCAAATACCGAAACAGCAAAATTCTATAAAGATTTAGGAGCAGAAAGAATTGTCTTAGCAAGAGAATTAGACTTATCGCAAGTAAAAAGCATAAAGAAAAATGTAGATATAGAACTTGAAGCTTTCTGTCATGGTGCAATGTGCCTTTCAATTTCAGGAAGATGTTTAATGTCGCAATTCCACTACGGAAAATCAGCAAACAGAGGAGAATGCCTTCAATTATGCAGACGTCCTTACACAATCAAAGATAATCAAGGAATTGAAATGAAGGTAACAAACAACCAAGTTTTATCCGCAAAAGACCTATGCACTTTACCCTTCATTGAAAATTTAAAAAAAGCAGGAATAACATCTTTCAAAGTTGAAGGACGAAATAGAGATCCAAGATACGTTTCAACAATTGTAAAAATTTACAGAAAAGCCCTCGACAAAAAATTAACTGAAAAAGAAATTAAAGAATCAATAAGTGAACTTGAAAAAGTCTACAACAAAGGATTATCTTCAGGATTTTACAAAGGACTCCCAACTTCCGATGATTTCTCAAAAGTTCAACACTCTGCAGCAACAGAAAAAAAGCAATATGTTGGAAAAATAAAGAACTACCTCACAAAATTAAAAGTATTCATAATAAAACCAACAAATGAATTTAGCATAAATGACAAAATCCTAATAATTGGAAATAAAACAGGTGTCCATGAATCTACAATAGAAAAAATGGAAATCAAATCAAACGAAGCATCTTCAGCAAAAAGGAACGAAGAAGTCGCAATAAAACTATCCACTTTGCCAAAAGACTCAAGATTAAGAAAAAACGACGAAGTTTATATTTTAATTGAGAATAAGAAATAATAATTTTAACAAGAATTATTCAACTTAATGGATACATTATTCAAAGCTCCCGCACAAATCAAAAAAAATAAAAAAATAAGAATTAGAAAATAAAAAAATAAAATTAATTAGTTATTTCTATAGGTCTTGTTCCAGAGCAAAACTTCTCAACCCCATTCTCATCATTAAATGATAGAGTAAATTCCCCTCCAGAAACTGCATCAGCTGCAGTTACAGAATAATCATTAAGGCCAGTTAGACTATATCTTCCCAAAGGTCCAAGATTTGTTCCAAGAGCTAAATCAGCAGGGGTTCCAGAAACAGTAGCAGTTCTCATAATAACTTTTGCATTAATAATATTATAATTACTTGTATCTCTTCGAACAAAAGTAATATCACATAATTGTGGAGAAGCCGATAAAGGACACTTCGCACTAGCAGTCACATCAACATCAATACATTTTTGGTTAAATCCAACATTACCAGCACCAGTTCTAATCAAACCACCAACAACAGCCCAAACAATACCAATCGCAACTATAACAAGCAGGACTATAATTAAGGTAGTAACTACATCCGACAAACCCGATTTATCAGAATACAATCCTCTTTTTTTCATTGTCACTTTTCATAACCTCCTTTCATCTACCTTGATAAGGCAATTATACTAAGAATTCTCCCTATAAAAATGTTTTGAAATAACTTTTTATAAATTATTTTATTATCTCAGAACCATTTAATAATTACTTCAAAAAATTAAGCGATTAAAATTTATGAGTTAACAATTTCCCTAAGCGAAGAACTATGACGAAGTCTAGTTCGGAGCGACACTTCATAAGTGAGCATCGCGAACGAATTATTTTTTATTAAAAGTATCAAGCAATTCAAAATAAGAACTCTTATCAAGCACTTTATCAACTTCACTCAATCCCATGCTCTCTGTAAGTTTCAAAAATGCATCGGGTTTATACCCTCGCTTTCTTAAAGAAATCAACGTTGGAAGTTTAACATCATCCCACCCTTTATACTTCTTACTTTCTATCCCCCTCCTCATTTCACTCGTTGACAAATTCAAATCTTTGAAATGAATCTTCCCATGAAAATAACTTTCAGGATATTTTTTTCCAAGCGCCTTGAAAATCAATTTCTGTCTTTCAGCATTATCTCTATGATCCTTGCCTCGAATAATATGCGTAACCTTAAATTCAATATCATCAACACTAACAGCCAAATTCATCAAAGGCCAAACCTTATATTTTTTATTTTGAAGAGGATGTTTTGAAGTATTTATTCTCGCCAAAGGAAAATCCCTAAATGCAGGATTTTTATTTTTCAAATCAGACTTAAATCGAACAACAGCCCCTCCATCTTTATATGAATTCTTTTCTTTACCTAACATCTTATTCCATCTCAACAAATTCTCCTTAACATTATTATTCCTACAATGACACGCCTCACTTTTTGTAACCAACTCCTTAAACTTCTCGATATCACAAGTGCAAACATAAACACTTCCTTTCTTCAACAATGTCTCCAAATACTTATAATAAATATCCATTCTATAACTTTGAATTTCAATCTTCAAACTTTTATCATTACTTGTAAGCCACTTAACATCATCCTCAAGTAATTTATAAGAATCAATAAAACTATTCTCAGGATTTGTATCTTCAATTCTCAAATAAAATTTTCCTTTATACTTCTTAACATAAAGATAATTTAACGAAGCTGTAATCGCATGTCCAATATGCATCGGTCCACTTGCCGAAGGTGAAAATCGCATAACAACACTTTTACCAACTTTATCCAATTCAGCCAACCCCTCCCTATTCGGCCTCTCTCCAATTATACTTTCATATTTAGGAAATAATAAATTCTGTTCCGATATAGTCATAGAATTAATTTTATTAACAACTTCATTTACCAACTTAATATATTTCTTAACATCTTGTTTTTTTATACCGCTTGCAAACAAACCAGAAACAACAGCACCTTGCTGACATTTACCCTCATGACTCAACGCATTTTTCAATCCATAAGCAAAAGCAATATTCTCAACTTTATCTACCATTAACATAAAACGTTAAAACGATTAATAAATTTATTGTATATGAGAAATTCTTAAGACCTAGAATAAATCTTTTTCTCCAAGACATCCAATCTTTGTACAATATGATATATCTGATTGCTAAGCTCCTCAATCTTATCTGTCATATCCATTAACCTCTTCGCCAATTTTTTTCTCTTATCCTCTAAAGAACCATTCAAATCAACATAATCACTTCTTTCTTCAACCGAACTGCTTTGAGAAACCGAACTTTTTGCCATATTGCTCAAATAGTCATCATCTGCAACAGAAGGTGTTATCTTCTGATCCCTCCCCGTTTCTTTATTTATTCTCTCTTGCTTCTTCTTATAATAATCACTCAAGTCAATTACATCTTCCCGTCTTTTACTGAAAAACCCCATGTAAATATTTATTTTCTCCACTATTTAAGATTTATTATCCTATACAGGTATTTAGAAACATTTTTTAAACACCTTCCACCATTAATTAAGATGGTAGAATCAATAGCAGACATAATAACTAGAGTAAGTCCCTATTATTCTAAAAAGAAATCTGGAGGAGAAGACCCTTATGAAGCCCTTCACACATTAACTTATGATTCGGGAGCCGAAATTCTTGAATCAGTTTATTTTTTCATTTTAGATTTATTAAATGATTTTGGTTTAAATCCCGATAAACTTATTGATAACTTTACAGATACTCCCGGTGGAACACACTTCTCTGAAGTAGGAATGAAAGCATCAAGAATGCAAGATGAAGCAATCAAACTCTTAGGAAATGTAAATACAGTTCTGCGTTCTGTTCTAAATATAATTTACGATTTAAAAGAATTTAGAATAAGATTAGAACATTACGATGCCCTCAAAGGGAGCAAAGAAGACAAAGAAGCGGCCACACTTTCTCTAAAACAAATTTGGATGGACAAAGTTGACATCTCAAAAGGAAATTCAAGCATAAAAGCAATGGCACTCGGACAATCAGGTTATCAAACACTTATTGACGCTTTCTTAGTTTCAAAAAATCCTTCAGATATAGATAAATTAGATTTAAATGATAGAGTTAAAAGAATTTTAAAACCCAGGCTCCAAGAATTTAATAACTGGGTTTCTCAATCAGAAAATGAATTAAGAAAAAGATTTGAAATGGAAAAAACTTATCTTAGAAGTCAAGTTAATTCTCTAAAATTATATTCACGATGGGTTAAACCTTATTTGAAAGCAGCAGAGCAATTAAAAATGGAAGATAGAAGCCGTTCTCCAGATTTAGTAAATATGTTTAACACTGTTGTTTTTGAAATTGTATTATTTGGAAAAAATAAAGTCAATATCCACGACGCCTCATTAGGTGGACAAATGCCCGTAGATTTCCATAAACTTATACCAAAAAGAAATTATTATTCATGTTTATTAGTTGAATTCACTTTCAGAGGAATACCAACTCAACAAAGATTAGTAGGAAGAACAACAGTTAATTTTAAAGCATATGCATTAAACGATGACGAAATTGCAAAACTTTACGAAGAAATTGATAATTCTGACATTGGAGATGTATTAAATTTAATCGAGGGCGCAACAACTGAAAGTTTAGATCAATTAAAAGATGAAATTGAATCTTTTCTAAAAGATGACGAAAAGGAAAAGAAGAAATATGAAAGAAAAGATCAGTCAAACCCCTTTCTTGCTCTAGTCGGATATTACAATAAACAATCAACTGAATCTAAAAAATCAGATTCAAAAAATAAATCAAATAAACCCAAAGATTGGGTTGTAAAAAAAGACGATTGGATTGAAAGTACTCATCTCAGAAGCTTAGCGATTGAAGGCTCGGTTGATATGGCATTTAACATATTTGATGTATACAAGAAAGCACATGGTATGCCAAGTTGGACATAGTCAACGTAGGCTGGTTGCAGGATAGAAAACCCGCAGGTGGTTTTCAATGCCAAGTTGGACTTAAGATACAAATATTCAAATTTTGTTAAGATAAAAAACTAACACTATCAATTTTATTATCCATATTATTATATCCAAAAGTTTTTCCTATATTAACAATTTTCTTGCGAAGAAATCTGCCATAGGTGATTTCGTAGCAAATTATAATACTATTTCTCTTTACCGAACAGAATAAGAAATAAACCTATTATTATCAATCCTATGCCAACAAAAGTTCCAGAGTAATTCATTACAGTTTCATTATTTGTAACAACAAATCCAGTAAAATTATAAGAAGTGCTCAGCATAAAAACTCCTACTAAAAGACTTATAGAACCGAGTGCTACCTTGATATTCTTCATATAATTAGAACCTCTAAAGATATATAAAAGTTTTGATTACCTTGTTATTATTTCAAGAGCATCCCTATTCTTCAAAACATAATCTTTACCTAAAGCCCTTTTACTTCTCGCATCAATTGCCTTAATAAAATTCTTTCCAAAATCTGTATGTAGGAAAAAAGCAAAATCTAAAGCAGTAGAATTTTCAGGCAATAAAAAACAATCAGGCAAAACATTTCCGTATTGGTCCGCAAGTTTATTCGCACCGGCGGGAAATATTGCAATATATTTCAACAAGTCAAAAACAGCCAAATTCAAAATCTCCTGAACGCCAGTTCCATCATATTTTTCAAGAACATTCTTCTTTATTTTTTCTAATGCATTCTTTTGTTGAGAACTTAATTTGCTTTCGTTCTTATATTCAAATTTATTTTCTCCAGGAATATAATTTATCAATCCATGTTTAGAAGCTTCTCTCAACGCCAATTCTGAATCGGCACTGCAGGGATAAATTAATTCATCGGGAAATTCTTTTTCAAGCAACTTTAGATTATTTTCAGCATCGGGATGATCACATTTATTCGCAGCAATAATCATAGGTTTACTCAATCTTCTCAATTCATGAGCAAAAACCTTAACCTCGCTTTCATTCCAAGTGCTTGGTTTTTTAGAAGCCACATCTTTTGGAATTTTCCTTATAACTTCCTTAACATTTTCTTCATTAACTTTCAAACCAGAAAATTGTTTAGCAACAGCCTTAGCAAAATTAGTTTTCTCAACCTCTGAAGTTCTAGCCAAAGTCTTCCAAACTTTAATTAAAATATTATAATACCATAAATCCAATTCCTCTTCTAAAAATTTAACATCATCAATTGGATTTCCTTTCTTAGAATCATCCAATTCTTTACCTTCAGTATCTGCTCTTCCAGAAACATCAACAATATGAATAAATGCATCAGCATTCCTTAAATCATCTAAAAACTGATTTCCAAGTCCTTTCCCCTCACTCGCACCAGGCACCAATCCCGCAACATCCATTAAATCAACAGGCACAAACCTCCAACTATTTATACAATAACCATGCTTTGGATTACATTGTGTCTTGAATTCTTTATCAATACATTCAACTTTAACAAAACCCACGCCATGATTTGGTTTTATAGTCGTAAATGGAAATGAAGCAATCGCTACATCTGCCAAAGTCGAAGCTTTAAAAAAAGTACTCTTTCCAACACTTGGTTTTCCTACGAGGCCGATTAGCATGTCTTTTTGAGAATGGGGATGTTTATAAGAATTTTGATTGAGATTAGGAATTTTTAAAATATTAAGAATTATTGATTACCTGCAAAGTAATCATAAGATTTAATAAATAGCGAATATTATCTATATTAAGATGGTAGATAACTTAAAATTTATAGATTTGTTTGCTGGAATTGGAGGTTTTAGAATCGCCTTAGAAAAAGAAAATGCTAAATGCGTGTTCTCTTCAGAGTGGGATGACTATGCTCAAATAACATACAAAGAAAATTTTGGAGAAATCCCTTCAGGAGATATAACTAAAATCAATGAAAAAGAAATTCCTGAACATGATATTTTATGTGGAGGTTTTCCTTGTCAAGCGTTTAGTATTTCTGGAAAACAAAGAGGATTTGAAGATACAAGGGGAACTTTATTCTTTGATATAGCAAGAATTGTAAAATATCAAAAACCTAAAGTAGTTTTTTTAGAGAATGTAAAAAATTTAATGAAACACTATCATGGAAATACCTTAAAGATTATATTAAAAACTCTTGATGATTTAGGATACAATGTTTTTTATCAGGTTTTAGTTGCGAGTCATTTTGGAGTTCCACAGGCAAGAGAAAGAATTTACATAGTATGTTTTAGAAAAGATTTAGGAATAACAAATTTTCAATTTCCAAAACCAAACTATAAAAGAATTTTTATTAAAGATATTCTTGAAGAAGATGAAAAAGCAAGAGATTGTATTGTAAACAGAACAGATTTAATATTTTGGAAAAGAGACGAAACCCCTTCATTAAATCCCATTCAAATAGGTCAGATTAATAATGGCGGACAGGGGGAAAGAATCTATAGTATAAATGGTCATGCAATCACTTTATCTGCATATGGAGGAGGGGTTGCAGGAAAAACAGGAGCATATTTAGTTAGTGGAAAAATAAGAAGATTAACTCCAAGAGAATGTGCCAGAGTTCAGGGGTTTCCTGAATGGTTTAAAATTCCAGTAACTAAATTTCAAGCATATAAACAATTTGGAAATAGCGTGTCTGTTCCGGTTGTTGAATCAATTTTTAAGAAAATAAAAGAATATTTATCTCAAGAAAAAATAAAAGAAAATATAACAATGATTCCAATAGTTGAAAAGAGATATGATTATGCCATTCAAACAAAATTGATAATTACCCCAAATGAATGAGAAACAATTATTTGGTTCAGAAACTGCAAAGGGTGGTTTTAGGAATGAAGATGATGTTATTGGTAAATTTAATAATTGGAAGAATGATAAAATTTCTCGAGATTGGTTAGTTTCAATGGGTTATATAATAAAAGAGATTGAATATGTTAAGGCAGTTAAAATTTCGGGTAATTATAAAACAGATGTCCAAGTTCAAGTCACAATAAAACTTAGAGATGCTATAGATTGCGAAAATCTATCTATAAAATTGGTTAGCAATCCTCAAGGATTTAATCAAATTGATAAAAGGGAGATTGATAAATATATTAAGATGTGGAATATCCCTAAAGATATTGAAAATATCTTATTTTTGTTTACAGGAAAGAAAATTCCTAAGAAAATAAAAAAATTGAATGATAGTAGAAGAATGTTTTTAACTGAAATGTCAAAAAAAGATCAACTAAAAATTGTTGATTTTTTCTCAAAAAATAAAATTTTAGTTGTCTCAGATATATTAAAAGGGAGAGATAAATTTACTGTTGATTGGATGCTTGTTATTTTAAAAAAGGATAGTGAAAGCTACGAATGGGCTTTAAAAGATATTAACACTGTTATGAATATCTTTGGACGAGGAGACGTTAGAATTACTAAACAAGGCAGTTTAAAAATTGGAGAGATAGGTATGCAAAGAAAGGGTGGGGACGGCGGTAGGGAATCCTCTAAGATGTTGCAATTTAAAATAAATCCTTGTTTGGTATTTCAAAAAAATCGTTGACGATTGCCCAAAAAACGAAGAAATTTATATTTTAGGTTTTTCAGAGCCAAAAATAAAATCTGATTCATTAAGATTATTTCTCTCAAATTTAAATAATAAATCTGCTCTTAAAAAACAAAAACTAAAAGTCATCTTAGAATATTCTGTAAAAAGTACCCTCGGCAAAGACAGAGATAAAGAAAAATACACACAAGTAAAATATCTTCCAGACGGTTATATTACTCCTTGCGCAATGGACATCTTTCAGGATTATCTTTACATTTTTCTTTGGGAAGAAAAACCATTTGTATTCATGATAAAAAATAAACCTATTGCAGAAAGTTTCAAACAATATTTTAATTTGCTTTGGAAAATTGCGAAATGAATTTTTTTATCTTTTTTAGTTATAAATTATTCAAAAATCACCAATAAATCTTCTAATATCCTCAAACAAACATCGATTGTTTGGATTTAACGGCTTTTCTGGAACATCTGATTTGTAAAATGTGTAAGGAACTTTGACATCCGCTGGAGAGATTGAAAATTTCTCAATTTCATCTTTCACTTCACCTGTTATTATATACCTTCCATCTGATATCAAATCATCTAGTTTTATTAAAGCCTCATATCCCTCTTTCATTATTTTGCCGGTGGGATACGGATTCATATTGTTATTGAATACTGAATACCAAACATCTCCAAAACCACTATTGGAAAAATCAGCTTTCCATTCTTTGCTCCAAGGTAAATTAAAGCTATATGGAAAAATTCCCTTATAACTTGCATTGTTATTATGAATATGGATATGTGTATAAAATCCATCTTCTTCACATAAGTGAATACCAATACATCTAGTGGCAATATCATCAATTTCTTTTATAACCGATTCTACCTCTTTATCTTCACGAATATTTGTAATTGCTCTATGAAGATTAATTGATAGGTGCCGAAACATAGTAGGAATATATTCAACTTGTCCAACTACCGTGTCGAGGTTATCCATATTCCATAATCTTGCTTCTCCTCCACCACGAATTTTGTTTAAATGATGTGGTATTACATTTTTTCCATATAATCTTATTAACCTATCATATACTTTATTTGACAATGGTTTGATTTCAACAGAGAATATGCCTGTTTGCGGGAAAAAATTCTCTTGTGGTTTATACCAAAATTCTTGAATTTTTTTTATTAAACTATTCATCTCTTTTTTATTCTTGCCTTGAAAAATGAAGGCATCCTCTTCAACAATTGTATCAGGCATTTCCTGAATTTTTGTAGTAATTCTGGCTAAATCTAAGATAATTGGAACCTTTAGTATATACATAACGAATAAATAGAATTGTTCTTTTTAAGAATAATTATACCAAGATAATTATATTATCAATCAGCTTCACCAGCTTCACCAGACGCACAACCAATGTTCGACGGTTCAGACTCTTTGACCTTAGACTCAAGAATCTCAATAGCTAATCTAAAATCGTCGCCTCTTAATTTGCTTCTTGGGATTTCTTCTAAAGCACTTCTATAACTCTTATATCTATCAAAAGAATTATTTGTATGATGTGCTATTACTTCAGCTCTCCCAATATATTGGCATAATTCTGGAGAATAGTTTATCAATCCCATTAAAAATGATTATATTGGGGCTTTATATTAATTATTATATTTCAATGCAACTTTATTATCACAACCAAAAAAACTAAAAACTTCAATGCATAATGTTTTTATGCAAAAAAACGAGGAAATTGTTAAAGTTCTTGAATCAATTGGTTTAACTAAAAACGAAATATCAGTTTACCTTGATTTGATTAAAGTTGGAAACTCATCTGCTTTAGACATTTCTCGAAGAACAGATTTACACAAATCTACAATTTATGATACTTTAGATAAATTAATTGAGAAAGGATTTGTCTTAATAAGTCATGAGGAAAATAGAAAAACCTTCTTGCCTTTAGAACCAAAAGATTTGTTAAACTATCATAAACTAACTGAAATAAATTTAAAAAAAATAATCCCTGAATTAGATAAAATCTATACAAAAAAATTTGAAGAAAGAAAAGTATCTGTAATGGAAGGAATTAAATCAATGAAAAATATGATATTACATTTATTGGATGACAAATCTGAAATATTATTATACGGAATGCCAAAAGAAGTTAAAGAGATGTTAGGCCCTTTCTTAAAAGAATTTCATGACAAAAGAATAAAAAGAAAAATACCCTTTAAAGGAATATACAATCAAGACGCAATAAATAGAATAAGGGAACTAAATTCTTTACAATTAACAGAAGCAAGATATTTCCCCTCAACATACAACTCTTCAATTTCTACAACGATTTGTCAAAACAAAGTTATATTACAATATTGGGACATGCCAGCTTACGCAATAATAATTGAAAACGAAGCGATTGCAAAATCCTATAAAAATTATTTTAATATTCTATGGAATGAAGCATTTACTTCAAATAACATTGACACTCAATCGTAACAACACCTATTAGTACAAAAAAATATTACTCTCCTTTAAATAACTCTTTTACATGGTAATTATATGGAATATAAAATAAGAGAAATACCACTTTGTACAGAATGTGCGGATGTAGTTACAAATCCATTATGCCCTTATTGTTTTTCGAGACATGTTCTGTTGTGGTTAAGAGATAAAAATCTTGATGATAGACAAGTAAAGAAAATATTAAGTGGACTTAAAAAATTTATAATTGAAGCGGAAGAATCCTCAACCGAGATTGATTGTATCATTTGTAATAAAGAACAAGCTTACCTATGCACTTATTGCTCAATAAAAAACACTTCACTGATTATAGAAAAAAACTCTAACAAGGAAATTGCGGAATTATTTGGAGAAGACTTTAACCATAAGTTATGGAAAAACAGATTCAATTAAATATGATTCAATTTAATAAAATGAGCCTACTCGGATTTGAACCGAGGACCCCTGCCTCTCTTAGATTTCTCCGTGAGAAATTCAATACTTGAGTATTGAACTCGTATAAGAGCAGTGCTCTAACCTGGCTGAGCTATAGGCTCATTTTGTATTTGTTTGTCTTAGGCCTATAGCGATTCATTCGCCTTCACGAAAAAGGAGATTAGTAAAGAATCTTGGTTCTTTACATGAGCTATAGGCTCATTTTGTATTTGTTATTTTACAACTACATAACTATGGCTCATAAAAACTCAAGAAATCATTAATATATAAAAGTTATCATTAAGGTTTTATGGAAGAAGTCGGACAACTATCAATTGTATCAGGTATATCTGGATGATTTTGATCAGCTCCCTCCTTCACCCTCGCTTTATTCTCTCCATCCCATTCAAAAACATCACTACACAAAGCAACACAAATACCACACCCATCACAAGTAGCTTTATCAATATAAACCATAAACTAACCAAAAATTCACACCTTTTAAAAGTTGTTAATCTATCCTAACCTAAGAAAAGTATATAATATAGTTTAAATTTATTTAGATATGACAAATAAATTATTATCCTTTCTAACAAAACCTTTTACCGATTTTATTAAGAAAAAAAAGAATCAAAGTAACTTAAAGAAAAAACTAAAGTCAATTCCTAATTATTCTTCATTTAAAGAAATAAAAGAATTAGAAGGAAATTTAAACAATTTTGAAAATGAATTATTAAAGTACGGAAAAATCGGAATAATCTTGGGTGCAAGAGGTTCAGGAAAATCTGCTTTAGGGATGAAGATTTTAGAAAACATTGCTTCAAAAGAAAAGAAAGGTTATGCTTTAGGTTTTAGAATAGATAGACTACCAAAATGGATAACTCATATCAATAACATTAATGAAGTTCCAAATAATTCTTTTCTACTTGTAGATGAAGCAGGAATTGAATTCTCATCAAGAAGCTCAATGAAAAACACGAATAAATTATTATCAGATTTACTTTTAATTTCACGTCATAAAAGCATCTCAATAATCTTCATTACCCAAAACTCATCTAACATTGAAATCAACACCTTAAGACAAGCCGACTATTTATTATTAAAACCATCTTCACTATTACAATTAGATTTCGAACGAAAGAAAATAAAAGACATTTACAAAGAAGTTATAGAAATATTTAAAAAACATCCAGAAAAAGACACTACATATGTTTATTCAGATTTTTATAGAGGTTTTGTAAAAGTTCCACTCCCATCATTCTGGACAGAAGATTTAAGCAAGAGTTATAGCAAATAGTTTTTAAAGCAACACTTCTCAGAACTTTTATGGATAATTTAAATGAAAGAATTGAAATTGCAAAAAAAACATTCAAGCCAGCAAATTGCATAGGAACAATGGCTTTTTTAGCAGGACTTAAAGATAAAGATTCAATTATTGAATCATTTTTTTTCTATAGGGATATTTTTCCACAACTCCAAGAAATAGAAAAAACTATTCCCCATTCGATAGTCACATGGGAAGAACATAACAAAGAACCTTACGATAAAATGGATTTTATGTGGTTTCCGATTAATGGCGAAAAGAGGATTATTAGACATGCAGGAATTTTATTATCTCCTGATTTGCCTTTTGTAGTTCATCGCCCTGGTGCTTACGCCGAATGGGACGATTCTAATGCTAAATTAAGATATGATTCTTATTTTGACATTATCCAAAAAACATATGGTGGAAAAAGAGAACTAATAGATATTCATTTCTATAAGATAAAATAATTTATTAATCCAAAATATTTATAAAATAATAATCCCATATACTATTATGCCAAAAAAACAGGGAATGTCAGAAAGAAAAGAAGCTTGGTTCAGAATTATTGTATTAATTATATCGGGAATCATATTAGGAATTTGGAAAATATTAGTTGTGATATTAGCAATTATAAATTGGCTCGTTGTTGTTTTCTCTGGAAAAAGAAGTAAAGGAATGGCAGAATTCTGCGAATACTGGAACTCAGAATCATACAAATTCTTTAGATATTTAACATTTGTAAACAATAAAAGACCATTCCCCTTTTCAGACTTAGAAAGAATAAGCAAGTTTGAAAAATGATAATTTTACATAGAAATAACTTAGAACAACCCTAATCTCAATCTTCTCCATCTTCATATTTCAATAGGTGTCTATTTTCTTCCCAATCTTTTTTCCTTGAAGCAGAACATTTCGGACAAAACTTCCTCTTATACTTCGAATTATATATATAACTAAATTCTTTCTTGCACTCCTGACAATTCATTGTTTTTTCCATTTTAATTTCTAAACAGTAAAACCCCTTTGATTTTTAAATCTTATTAAAATACGGCTCGTTTTTCTTTTAATCCAATTCTTGTTTAATCTTCAAAATTCCTTTTTTCAATCCCGGAAGATTTATTTTAATAATATCCCAAACTATGTCAAGATCTACACCAAAATAATGATGTATAATTTTATCTCTTGTTCCAATTATTTCTCTCCAAGGAATTAAATTATATTTTTCCTTCAATGATAAAGATAAATTCTTTGATGCTTCACCAATAACTTCTAAACTTCTTACAACCGCATTTTGTTTTTCTTTATTATCAAAGAATGATTTTTTCGTAATATTTCTTATAAATGATTCAATATTGTTAATGCTTTCCAAAATGTGTTCTAAAAAAAGTAAATCTTTGTTCATAATATCCTCACCTCGCTGTTTAATATTTCATCTTTCAAATAAGGAGATAATCCATTATAAGTAACAAGGTCAACTTTCTTCTTAAGAGTATTCTCAAGCTGATTAGCTATACCAACAAAACCAAAACCTATACCTCTTGGTAGCTCTATAATAATATCAATATCGCTGTTTTTCTTCTGCTCTCCACGAACATAACTCCCAAATATTCCGGCTTTTCTAACTTTATTCTTCTTCAAAACTCTTTTTATTATTAAAATATATTTCTGTAAATTTTTTATAGCTTCTTTTTTTCTTTCAAGAGATAATTGCTCATCAAATTCACCTTCTTTTTTTTGTAATTCTTTCTTATCTAAATTTACTCCCATATACAACCTTTCCTTAGATACTTTACCCTCTTTTCTTACAGACCTCACTCTATAAAAATATTTCTTGCCATTTCTCTGTTTTATTTCAGTAAATACCATAGAAAGTGTACGTCTACAATATTTATATATCTTTCTATGTAGACGTATAGAAAACCCTCAAGGTGCCGAAATGAATTAACGCCTCGACCGAGCAAGATATTAGTTTGTGATATTCATGGGACTCTTTTTCTTTGTCCATGATTATCTTAATAAATTAAGACTCTCTTTATTTTTAAAGATTGTCGATATGGAAGTGATGTTTTATTTAGTAAAATAATTTCTATGTCCTAACTCTTTGTACCATTTAATTAAGATAAAAGCCAAAAATATTATGACTAATGAGACAATATTAAATAAAATAAATTCTCTCCAAGTTACAGGGTTTTCAGGACTCCAAGGAGAAGTCTTTAGATACCCTCCAATAAAAACTAATCCTGCAAGCATCGTGATGATTAGTAAGGCATATAATACATTTTTTAGTTTAGCAAGGTTTTTCATTTTCATTTGAGAATCGATATTACACTTAGTAAGATTATGATAAGAAATAAACTAAATAGTGCCAGAATTTGAAACATCCTTATTTTTTCAATTATTTTCCAATTCTCCATCTTAATAGATTTTTTAAACCATACATTATGATAATTATTGGATGAGGAATTACAAATCCAGGTATCCCAAATTCCCATAGAAAGTAAATATCATAAAAATCTGGTGAGTTATTACCAAGCGATTTTTTTAATTGATAAATGTAATGAGCCTGAAGATTAGCAAAGATTATAAATAATATTCCAAAAATAAAAAAGATTATCCATTCTATCATAGATACATAGTATAAATTAATTATTTAAAATTAATGACAATGCTACCTTTCCTTATACAACCACAACAATATCGGCATAACCCCACACCCACCTAGAAAATTACTCCTAATTCAATAAGCTCTTTGTCTCTTTTCAATTTCAAAAATGATGATCTCTTTTTCTTTTGTTAGGACAATATATTCAACTCTATAACCACCAACTCTCACCCTAAAAGATTTCTCTTTCTTACCTTCAACTCTTTTAACATCGGATGGAAAAGGATTTTCTTTTAATTCATCTAATTTTTTCCATATCCTTAGTCTTAACTCTTTCTCTGAATTAGCTAGAAATTTTTGCGGCTGTTTACCCAGAAATAAATTAAACATCCTAATCACCAAGCTCTTTTTTCAAATTTTCTAAAGAAATTGTTTTTCCTTTTTTATGGTCACTAAATGCTTCCTCAAGTAAAATCTCTTGCTCTGGAGTTAAAATTGAATCTGTATCGATATTAATAATAAGTTCTTTCATTTCTCTCATTTGATTCTCAATCCTATCCAATCTTTGTATAATATCTTGATTTTCCATAAAATAATACTTATTTTAAATTATAAAAGGTTTTTGGTCATTGAACATCCAATCAGATTTCAATCACAAAGGTCCCAACGCCCTAGCAGAACATGATACTATATTTAAGCTAAATTCTTTAACAACAAAAATATTTTGTCGTCTATAAAAAATAGTACGCTCACCAATATCACAAAATACTATGACGCCCCACCTCCCTTCGAACAGAAGGACAACCTTCGATATTAAATCTCGAGAGATTTACCTTGACATCGTTTTCCTTTCTAAACTTTTCCTTTTTCGTGCAGGTAACACGCGAACACTCCGTTGAGAATATGAGTACTGCAATACTATCTATTATAAAATATATATTACAGTATATACGCCCCCACCGGTGCTCACAACCCGTGAAATCCTCTTTAAATTCATTTCATTCATTTATTAGAAATTTCAGAGTTGCTCGTCGAACCCTCGGGTTCTCATTCCAGATAAAGAGGGATTTGCAATCCCAAATACGCCCCCACCGGGATTCGAACCCGGGTCACCG
>Ga0209541_10005780_pt1 | contig 21446 bp, 23 predicted proteins | sample RifCSPlowO2_01_FD_184027 | JGI IMG/M metagenome (GOLD analysis project Ga0209541, IMG submission 184027) | Groundwater microbial communities from Rifle, Colorado - Rifle CSP2_plank lowO2_0.1 (SPAdes) (version 2) | ecosystem: Environmental > Aquatic > Deep subsurface > Groundwater | place...
ATTCAGTATCTTGCGAATAAACTCCAATATCATAAATTCTTTCATGAATATTCTTATCTATTTCCTCAATTGTATGGCGTGTTAACGCTAACAAGCCTTCGCTGGCTATCTTTTTCAATTCCTTTGAGCTTTCATACATGGAAATAAATATGGCTGAGCCAAACAGCAGATAAATTATCAGAAAACCCAAAACCAGCTTTGTTGCTACTTTCATCCTCTTTTTAACCATCAATCTGGTTATTTGTATTTAAACTTTCTGATAAAAACAACGAAAAGAGAAAGATAAAAAATAAAAAAATAAAGAGAAAATTTGTCAATGACAATAAGCCCAGAATACCTTATTGCTGCTCGATTTGCTCTTTTTTCTTCTTTGCCATTTTAAGCACCTCGCTTGTGTTGAAACTTTGCCGGCTTGCCAATGCATTCAATTTTGATTTAAATGCCTTGCGAAAAAGCTCGTAAGTCAGGAGTTTTTGATAATATTGAAAAAAACAAATTACGAGTCAAAATGCGGAATTCGTTTACTATATTGAAAATAAATTTAGTATTCTCATATAGAATTAAGAAAAGCTTTAAATAAGCACAGCATAAACTCAAAGGTGTTTGGACCTTGGATAAGTGGAACAGGTTCAAAATATTATTGTTTAATAATAAAGAATTATAAGGAGGTATTGAATGCAACAAAACTTCGAAAGACCGAAGGATATAAAGCAGGTAAGCGAAACAATCTGGGAGATACCAGCCTCATTCAAGAAGGGAATGCTAGTTCCCGCGAGAATTTATGCAACTAAAAAATTGCTGCATGAAATGGATGATGGAGTTTTTAATCAAGTCACTAACGTAGCTTGCCTGCCTGGAATTCAAAAGTACGCATTCTGCATGCCGGATGGGCACTGGGGATTTTGAGTAAGTTAATTCTTATTCAACCCTTGACGGTTTTCCCATCGGCGGAGTTGCTGCCTTTGATTCAGAAACGGGAGTAATTTCACCAGGAGGAATAGGATTCGATATAAACTGCCTAGTCAGAGACTCAAAAATATTAACAGAATATGGCTATACCAAGCCTATTCAAGATTTTGAATCTGATTTTATCGATATTGATCTTGTGCATCCTTCATATATCCTTAAGGCCCAACAAAGTATCCAGTCTGTTGTTTCATTCGATATTGCCCATAAGTTGTTTTCTTCCAAGGCAATTCAATTTTTTATGAAGAAAAAACATTATGGTTCAATTATCTCAATCAAAACTAGACTAGGGTATATTGTTGAGGTTACAGAAGATCATCCTATATTAACTGAAAGAGGAATGATTAAAGCTGGTTTCGTATCAAAAGAGGACAAAATTGCTGTTCATCCTTTTGGCGGTGTCACTTATCAAGCCCCAGAGGATAAAATAATTGCAGATAATGCTCTTTTTACAAAACAAGAGGCAGATGAGCTAGAGAAAAGAGGACTTTTACCGCTTAGCCTTACTAATCCACACATACCGATTATTGTTAAGCTGTTTGGCTACCTTTTGGGTGACGGCCAAGTATATCTCACTGGAAAGAAAGGTTTCGTTTGTGCTTATGGCTCAAAAGGAGATTTAGAGCAGATGCAACAAGATTTTAAAAAACTTGGTTTTTCAGCTAGGATCTATTCCAGAGAACGAAATCATAAAATACCTACCAAATATAGCCTTGTTGAATTTACTTCTACAAATTACGAACTGCATGTATCCTCAAAATCGCTGGCCAAATTATTCTACGCAATTGGCTATCCTAAGGGCATAAAAACTAATGTTCCATTTTTGATTCCAGAATGGATAATAAATAGCCCTCTTTGGATGAAACGCCTCTTCCTTTCGGGATTGTTTGGTGCCGAGCTGTCCAAGCCAAGAACCCATACAAAGACAGGATTTGATTGCCCAGTGTATTCAATAAATAAGTCTACCCATTTTCTTGATAATGCAAGAAGTTATTGCATACAAATAATTCAACTTTTAGAAGAATTTGGAGTAAAGACCGATAAACTGATTGAAAGAGATGATTTCAAAAACAAATATGGATTGACATCTAGAATAAAGCTTCAAATATCTTCCAATGAAAACAACTTGCTTAAACTTTGGTCTAATATAGGATTTAGCTATAATAATAAACGAGAAATGTTATCATACATTGCTATTTTGTACATTAAAGAAAAAAAGGTTTTAACGCAGTTAAGAAAAGAAACCGCTTTAAGAGCCAAAGAACTTAGAAAAAAGGGCTTAAAGCTCAAAGAGGCTCAAGAACTTTTAGTTTCTGCTAGTATAAATAGAAGATTTGTGGCTAGGCATTATTATGAAAATGCAAGCCAAAGAATAACACTAAATTTTGCATCTTTTAATGAATTTGTTAAAATAAAAAAGGAAGAATTTCTAAAATATGGGCACTTTTTTGATAAAATAGAGTCGATAACAAAAAAAATTTATGATAATGAGGTTTATGATTTTAATGTAGCAGATAACCATAATTTTATTGCAAATAATATAATAGTTTCAAATTGCGGTATGCGCCTTGTTACAACTAATTTAACATTCAAGGAAGTACAGCCAAAACTGAAAGAGCTGGTTGACACTATGTTTAAAACAGTCCCTTCAGGAGTCGGCTCAAGGGGATTTGTTGATGCAAGCAAATCACAGTTCAAGGAAATAATGTCCGATGGCTCAAAATGGTGCGTTGAAAACGGCTATGGATGGAAAGAAGATTTGGAAAGGACTGAAGGCTATGGAAAAATAGACTGGGCAGAGCCTGAAAAAGTAAGCTCAAAGGCGATTGAAAGGGGAATAAAACAGCTTGGAACATTAGGCTCTGGAAATCATTATCTGGAGATTCAAATCGTAAAAGCTGAAAACATTTTTGACGAGGAGCTTGCAAAAAAATTTGGAATTAATGAAGCAGAGCAGGTTGTTGTGATGGTTCACTGCGGCTCAAGGGGATTTGGGCATCAGATCGGAACTGATTACTTGAGAATTTTTGAAGGAGTGATGAAAAAGTATAACATTGAGGTTTATGACAGGGAGTTGGCATGCGCGCCTTTCCAAAGCAATGAAGGCCAGGATTATTACAAGGCAATGGCTTGCGCTGCAAACATGGCATTTTCAAACCGCCAAGTCATCTTGCACAGGATAAGGGAAGGATTTTCAAAAGTTTTCCACACAGAGGCTGAAAAACTCGAGATGCACATGGTCTATGATGTTGCCCACAATATAGCAAAGCTTGAAGAGCATACAATTGACGGGCACAGGAAAAAACTGGTTGTGCACAGAAAGGGTTCAACAAGGGCATTTCCTCCCGGGCATCCAGAACTTGCGCCTATTTTCCAGAAGACAGGGCAGCCTGTAATCATAGGCGGCTCAATGGAAACAGGAAGCTTTTTGCTTGTCGGCACTCAGAAAGCAATGGACGAAACCTTTGGAAGCACTGCGCACGGCTCAGGAAGGACAATGTCAAGGGCTGCTGCAAAGCACCAGGTAAGGGGCGAGCAGCTGCAGAAAGACATGGAAAAAAGAGGCATTTATGTAAAGGCAACTTCAATGTCCGGGCTGGCGGAAGAGGCAGGATTTGCATACAAAAATATAAATGATGTAATTGACGCTGTTTCGCAGGCGGGAATTTCAAAGCCGGTGGTAAAATTAATTCCTTGCGGCAACGTGAAAGGTTAGGTTTAATAAAATGCCATCAACCTTGCTACAAATCCTCATCGCAGTCCTGATAGTCAGCCTAGTGTCAATTCTTGGAATCCTGATTTTTTTCCGCAAAAAAACACTAAACAGAATTTTGTTTTTTCTTGTGAGCTTTGCAGCAGGCACTTTGCTTGGGGCAGCTTTTCTTGACTTGCTTCCCGAGGCGCTTGAAGGCGGCTTCAAAGAAAGCGTTCCTGTTTTTATTTTGCTTGGCATGCTGTCATTCTTCATTCTGGAGAAATTCCTTTACTGGCACCACCATCATGCGGGGCACGAGCATGAAGAAGTGCACGGATTTACATACCTAAATATCGTTGGAGACGCAATCCACAACTTTCTTGACGGCGCTGTGATTGCAATAAGCTTCATGAACAATACGGCGCTTGGAATCATAACGACAATAGCGATTATTGCGCACGAAATACCGCAGGAAATAGCAGATTTTTCAATTTTGATTTATGGCGGATTCTCAAAGGCAAAGGCACTTGTTTACAATTTCCTGACAGCCCTGACTGCAGTGATAGGAGCTTTGGCTGCTTACTTTTACTCAGGCGCAATAGAGAATTCAACCATTTTTCTCACCTCTTTTGCAGTAGGCGGATTTGTTTACATAGCAAGCACAGACTTGATTCCGGAAATTCACAAGGAAAAGGACTTAAAAAAATCGCTTGTCCAGCTAGTTTTGCTTGCACTTGGAATATTTTTTATATGGCTTGTAGGAGAATTATTCAGGCATTGAAATGAACATCAACAACGACAAAAGGAAATACAGGTTTCTGGAAAACATTGCAATCGCTGACATCGCTTACGAAGCTTATGGAAAGGACTTGAATGAAATGTTTGAGAATTCTGCAATGGCTATTTTTGAACTGAGCGCCAATCTCAAGACAGTTGAGGCAAAGAAAAAAACTGAGTTTGAATTGGAAAATGAAAAAATTGAAAATTTATTGTACGATTTCCTGTCAGAAATCTTGTTCTTGAAAGATTCAAAATACATGGTTTTTAAAAAAGTTAAAGTCTTAATCAAGGAAAATAAAAAATATCAACTTAAGGCGATTCTTGAGGGCGATACAATAAATCCCAAAAGACAGCAATTGGAAAATGACATAAAAGCTGTCACAATGCACATGTTTGAGGTTAAGAAGGAAAAAAATATGTGGAAGGCAGTTGTTGTTGTGGATATTTAAACAAAACATTTAAATAAAATTAAGATATAACAATTAACATGGAAATACATCTTGCAAACGACAGCGATATCAGAGAAGGCGAAACAAAAGAAGTTGATTTTGCAGGACGTCCAGCTATTTTGTTTAGGTTAAATGGAGAAGTGCATGCTTATATCAATTGCTGTACACATGTTGGAGGTCCAATGAAATTGAAGGTAAAGCCAGACACTGCTTACTTGGACTGCACATGGCACGACTCTCATTTTGATGCAAAAACAGGGCAATGCTTGAGGGAGCCTGCTCCTCTGGATTCAAAATTAATCAAGTTGCCCATACAAGTGAAAGAAGGAAAAGTTTTCTATGTGTATACTTAGCTAAAATAAATAAAATTTATAATTATTTTCTCTTCAATAATTGCCTTGTAGTCAAAAACTTCACACCTTTTTTCCTGAGCAATTCCAATTCCTTTTTCTCATTCTTCTTGGAAACGGGCTTTATAGCATCTTTTATGACATAAGTTTCAACGCCCATTTTTATTAACCCCAAAACAGCCGCCTTGACGCAATAGTCGGTTGCGACTCCGTAAACATACGCTTTTTTTACATTTTTCAGGATTTTTTTTGTGTTTGGATTGGAGAAAACATCATGCTCCTGCTTCAAAATGCAAAGGTTGTTGCGTTTCAAAATTTTTTTTAACTGCAATTTGCTTAATTTTTTATTTGGAACGAAAACTGCATTATCAATATCTGTTTCTGGAATCTTTTTATGCACCAGCATTTTATGGCTGTCAATTGAGGCTATTACGGAAATGCCATTCTTATCTGCAAACTCCGTAATCATCTTCAGATTAGGAATTATCTCCTCTGCGCCCGGCACATAAAGCTTGCCACCCATGCGCATGAAATCGTATTGGGTGTCAATGTCAAAGAAGATTACATTTTTCATTCAGAAAAATAATTTTATGCAGTTTATAAATATTGTTTCTGGGAAACTAAGCCGCCATAATCTTTTCTAAGCTGTTTATTACATTTAAGGCCCTGAGCAAGTCATCTTTTTTTATAAATACCAGCAGTTCAGGCGCGCAGCTTATGATTTCAACGATGTTTATGTCCTCGGCATTCAGGCTTGAAGATATCAGGGACAGTATGCCTTTAGTTTTTGAAGCTTCTGGCGCGAAATGAAGGTTTATTTCAACCAAATTCCTTTCTATGGAAATGCAATCAGTTTTTGAAAAATAATTGAAAAACTTGTCAAGATTCTTTTCATCTATTATTATCCTGATGCTCTCTTCTGCCTGGATTATCCTTATTACCTCACCCTTTTCAACGTCCACAATTGAGTTTATCTTATTTAACTGCTCCAAAATTCTCCTGCTTTTTTTAAGGCAGATGTCAATAATATTGCTTCTTGTTTTTACGCCTATTTTTGAAAATAGCTTTTTTAGTTCTGCTTCTGACTTATGCTTTTCCTCTTTTTTATAACGCCTTATCGCACTGATGACTGCATCCAGATTTTTTTCTTCTAAATCCATAGTTTTTATAATGTATCTGGACAGGGCCCTTAGGCTTATTATGTTCCTGAACAGGCACTTCCTTATTATGAAGTCATTGTCCAGAAATACCTTTACTTTCTCTGCTATATGTGTCATAAAAGACACAATTAAGCTTTTATTTATAAATTTTGTGTATTTGTGGCATAAGGTTTATAAAGATTCATTCAGCAGAATAGCACTATGAACTTAGCTATTTATAATCACAAATCTGAACTTCATTCTGCTAGTTTATATTCTGTAAACTGGTGTTAACTCAATTCCATATATCCGGAGGTTTTAAAATGATAAAAAGTCAGCTATACAAACTAGTAACTCGTGAATTTAAACCTAACAACACTATAGTTAATGTCAATGGTGTAAAGATAGGCGGAAAAGAGATTATAGTAATTGCAGGACCCTGTGCTGTTGAAGATGAAGATCAAATAATTTCCATAGCTAGAAATATAAAAAAATCAGGGGCTAAAATCTTGCGTGGTGGCGCGTTCAAGCCTAGAACTTCTCCCTATAGTTTCCAAGGATTGGGCAAGCAAGGCTTAAAGATATTGGCAAAAGCAAGAGAGATAACGAGAATGCCTATAGCGACCGAGGTAATGGACACTGAAAATACAAAACTAGTTTGCAACTATGCTGATATTTTACAAGTTGGCTCAAGAAATGCTCAAAATTTTAGTTTATTAAAAAAATTAGGCAAATGTAATAAACCTGTATTACTTAAGCGGGGTATGTCACAAACTTTAGAAGAATTTTTGTCAGCAGCAGAATATATTCTAAAAGAAGGCAACCCACATGTTATTCTATGTGAACGTGGCATAAGAACATTTGAAACAGCAACACGTAATACACTAGACCTCAGCATAGTACCTCTAATAAAACAGCGCACACATCTACCTATAATTGTAGATCCAAGTCACGGTACCGGATTAAGAAATCTCATTACACCAATGAGCAAAGCAGCAATAGCTGCTGGTGCTGATGGATTATTAATAGAAGTCCATGACGAACCTGAAATAGCTAAATCTGATGGTCATCAATCGTTAAATATTGCAGAATTCCAACATTTAATGCTAGAATTAAAAAGTATATCTAAAGCAGTCGGGAGGACTTTGTAATATGCATCCAGCCTACAATCTAATAAAAAACGCGAAGATTGGAAGTATTGTGCCAGTTGTAGAGGTATTGCCATATGCTCTACAGCCAGTTGAGTATTTTGCAAAATTATCAGATTATGGAAATAAAAAACATTCTGTTCTTTTTGAATCTGCCGATATTGTTCCAAAGTATGGCGAAAAAAGCTTAGGAAGTGCTAACCCGTGCTTAAAGGTTGTAGGACAAAATGAAAATTTTGAGATAATAGCATTAAATGATTTGGGAGTTAGATTTATCAGATTCTTAAAAAATGATTTTAACTTTTGTGATGAGGTTGAATATAAAAAAGACAGAATAAGTGGAAAATTCAAACCAAAAAGAAAAACCGTTAGCGAAGAAGAAAGGTTAAAACTTCCAAATCACATGGATATAATACGCAAGATTGCTTTTAAATTTAAACCAACTTTAAAGGCTTTTGTTCCTTATGCAGGTCTTTTCGGATGCATATCGTATGATTTCATTGACCAATTTGAAGATTTGCCTAAAAATAAAAAATATATTACAAAGGATCCAGACTATATCTTCTATTTTCTTGATAATCTATTTTTAATAGACCATAAAGAGAATAAGACATTTTTTGTTGCCAATGCTTTAATAACAGACGATATCAGCAATGCCTATGAAGAATGTATTTCTAAAATTGAATATTATAAAAAAGCCATAAATAAAAATATTGAAAAACCAAAGAGCTATTCAAAATCTAAATACAAAATTGAAACAGATATGAGCAGGGAAGAATTTATAGAGCTAGTTAGGAAAATAAAACAGCATATAATATCGGGCGATGTATACCAAGCTGTTCTTTCAAGAACAATAAGTTTAGATTTCAATAAAGAGCCTCTTGACATTTATAAGAAATTAAGAGAGCTAAATCCAAGCCCCTATATGTTTTATATTAAAAATGACGATGGTGTTTTACTGGGTTCATCACCTGAGATGAGCCTAAGAGTGCAAGGTGATGAAAAGAAGATTGCTGAAATTAGGCCAATTGCAGGTACAAAGCCAAGAGGTTTAGTAGGAAACAAAATTGACATAGACCTTGACTCAAGGTATGAAACTGAACTAAAAATAGATGCAAAGGAGATTTCTGAGCATATAATGCTTGTCGATTTAGCAAGAAATGATGTAGCAAAAATATCAGAGCCTGGGACAAGATATGTTGACGAGCCTTTTGTTGTTGAGAAATATTCCCATGTGCAGCACCTTGTCTCTAATGTAAGAGGAACTTTGAAAGGTAGCTTAGATGCATTGCATGCGTATGTGGCAACAATGAACATGGGAACTTTAACAGGCGCTCCAAAAGTAGAAGCTATGAAATTAATTAGAATATATGAAAAAACAAAGAGAGGTTTTTATGGCGGAGCAGTTGGGTACATAACGCCAAGTGGAGACTTAGACAGCACAATTGTAATAAGATCTATAAGAATTAAAGGAAACAAAGCTTATGTCAGGGCAGGCGCAGGAATCGTTTATGACAGTGATCCTGAATCTGAGTTCGTGGAAACTGAAAGAAAGGCTTATGCGTGCCTGAAAGCAATAGAGTTAGCAGGTGATTAAGATGAACATTCTAATGATTGACAATTTTGATTCATTTACTTACAATCTAGTTGATGAGTTTGAAAAAAGAAATTGCAAAGTTTATGTCTATCGAAATAATATCAGCTTTGAAAATTTTGAAAAGATTATAAAAAATATAAACACGAAATTGATAGTTATATCACCAGGTCCTTCTGCTCCCAAAACTGCAGGAATCTCAATAAAAGTAATTAGGCGTTATGCTGGAAAAATACCTATTTTTGGAGTTTGCTTAGGACATCAATGCATAATAGAAGCTTTTAATGGAGTTGTTGACAAAGCGCCAGAGGTTTTTCATGGCAAGCCATCAAAAATAATTCATGATAATAAGATAATTTATAAAAATGTGGGAAATCCTTTTCAAGCTGGAAGATACCATTCTTTAGCTGGATTAAAAATTTCAGACGATCTTGTTGTTAGTGCAAAAACTGACAATAATGTTGTGATGGGCGTACGTCATAAAAATTTCTTTGTTGAAGGTGTACAATTTCATCCAGAAAGCATACTAACCCCAAGCGGCGGTTTAATTATAGAAAATCTGTTAGAGGAAATAAAATGATTCAAGAAGCAATATCAAAGCTGGTTCAAAAACAAAACTTGATACGGAATGAGACAGAACGGGTTATGAATGAACTAATGGAAGGCAAAGCAACAGACGCACAGATTGCTGGTTTTCTTGTAGCTTTAAGTCTTAAAGGTGAAACTATAGACGAAATTACAGCATGCGCTAAAATAATGAGGCAGAAAGCTCACATAATAAACCCAAAAGTTAAATTTTTAGTTGATACTTGCGGTACTGGCGGTGATAACTCAAACACATTTAATATTTCAACTGCTGCTGCTTTTGTTGTCAGTGGAGCGGGAGTTGCTGTTGCAAAGCATGGTAATAAGTCTGTTAGCTCTAAATGCGGAAGTGCTGATGTTTTAAAAGAATTGGGAGTAAACCTAGAATTGCAGCCAAAACAAGTGGAAAAATGCATAGAAGAGATTGGATTAGGGTTTATGTTTGCTCCAATATTCCACCCAGCAATGAAATATGCATTGAATGCGAGGAAGGAACTCGGTATAAGGACTATTTTTAACATACTTGGTCCATTAACTAACCCCGCTAATGCAAAATCCCAACTAGTTGGTGTTTTTGATGAAAATTTACTGGTAGATATTGTAAATGTATTAAAAAATTTGGGCAGCAAACACGTAATAGCTGTAAATGGCAATGGTTTGGATGAAATTTCAATCTGTAACAAAACAAAAGTTTATGAATTAAAGAATGGTGCTATTGAATCTTATGAGATTAATCCTGAAGATTTCGGATTTAGTTGTAGAGGGTTAAAAGAAATAACAGGTGGTTCTCCTCAAGAAAATGCTAAAATTATCCTTGACATTCTGCAAGGTGCTGACGGTCCAAAAAGAGATGTTGTTTTGTTGAATGCAGCTGCAGCATTATTAACAACAGGTATAGTTAAAAATTACAAAGATGCTCTAGAACTTGCAGCTTATTCTATAGACTCCGGCAATGCCCTTAAAAAATTAAAGGAGTTAATAAGTTTTACAAATAAAAATGCTAGCCAAAATAATTGAAAATAAAAGAAAGGAAATAGGAATCAGTAAAAGAAATATGCCTTTAAATAGTTTTATTTATAGACTAAAAAATGTCAAAAGAGATTTTAAAGGGTCATTGTTACAAAATAAGTTAAATCTTATCGCTGAAATTAAAAGAACATCGCCATCACAAAATATCATTAACCAAGAGTTGGATATTAAACAAATTGTGAAGATTTACAACAAATATGCAGATGCCATATCAGTATTAACGGATAAAAAATTTTTTGATGGTAGTTTAATGGACATAAAAATAGTTAGTAAATTATCAAAATTGCCTATTTTGAGAAAGGATTTTATAATTGATGAATATCAAATTTATGAGTCACGATTTTACAATGCTGATGCCATTCTATTAATCGCTTCTATTTTATCAACTTACGAATTAAATAATTTTATTGACATAGCCAAGAACTATGGTATGGAGTGTCTCGTAGAAGTCAATACAGAAGAAGAATTAAATAAAGTATTAAATTCTAATACCACCATAATAGGGATAAACAACAGAGACCTTAACACATTAAAAGTTGATACTGAAACAACATTGAGGTTAATAGATAAAATACCTAAAAGCAAAATAGTAGTTAGTGAAAGTGGAATTTCATCAAAGAATTATATAGAAGGATTAATCGGAAAGGTTAATGCCATCCTTGTAGGAACTTTATTTATGAATTCTACACAACTGGAAGAAGATATAATATCTTTAATAAAATGACAAAAATTAAAATATGTGGAACTACAAATTATGAAGACGCAATGAACGCAGCAAATTTAGGAGCAGACTATCTTGGCTTTAATTTTTATAAACATAGTCCAAGGTACATTGAAAAATCTAAAGCAAAAAATATTATAGAAAAACTTCCTAAAAAGATAAAAAAAGTTGGTATTTTTGTTAATAAAGACATAAGTAAAATAAAAAGAATAGTCAATTTTTGCAATATAGGTGTGATACAGTTATCGGGGGAAGAAAACTCACAATTCATCATGGATTTAAAAAAAGTATTACCCAATAAAATAATTAAATCTTTCAGGGTAAAGGAGATTAGTGACATTAAAAATATAAATCAATACAAAACAGATTATGTAATGCTAGATTCTTTCAAAAAAGGTCTTTATGGAGGAACGGGGGTAGCATTTGACTGGAGACTTGCAAAAAATGTAGATAAAAAAAGATTATTTTTATCTGGAGGTTTGAACTCGCTTAATGTCAAGCTAGCTATTCATAAGATAAAACCTTATGCTGTAGATGTTTGCAGCAGCATAGAGATATTTCCTGGCAAAAAGGATTTTGAAAAAATGAAGGAATTTATTGAGGCAGCAAAATGAAATCTTTAGGAAAATTTGGTGACTTTGGAGGAATTTTTGTGCCAGAAACTTTAATGCCTGCATTAGAAGAGTTAGAAAGTGCTTTTCTGAAATTAAAAAACGATAAAAAATTCAATTCCGAGTTAAATGAGTTATTAAAAAAATATGCCGGAAGACCTACTCCTTTAAGCTTTTGTGAAAATTTAAGCAAAAAGCTTGGATGCAAAATCTACTTGAAAAGGGAAGACTTACTGCATACTGGAGCGCATAAGATAAACAATGCTCTTGGCCAGGCTTTGCTTGCAAAATATATAGGAAAGAAAAGATTGATTGCAGAAACAGGGGCTGGTCAGCATGGAGTGGCTGTTGCAACAGCTGGCGCAAAGCTAAACTTTCAAACAGATGTGTATATGGGAGCAAAAGACATTGAAAGACAAAAACTAAACGTTTTAAGAATGAAACTTCTCGGCGCAAATGTTATTCCAGTCACAAATGGCTCAAAAACATTGAAAGATGCAATTAATGAGGCGCTTAGGGACTGGACTGCAAATGTAACTGATACACATTACTTGCTTGGTTCTGTGCTTGGCCCTCATCCATATCCAAGTATGATTAAGTTTTTTCAAAGCATTATAGGAAAAGAAATGAAAAAGCAGATTTTAGAATCAGAAGGCAGATTTCCAGATTTGATAGTTGCATGTGTAGGGGGGGGAAGTAATGCAATAGGCATTTTTAATGAATTTATCAATGATAAACATGTAAAATTAGTTGGTGTTGAAGCAGGCGGCTCAGGCATTAAAAGTGGGAAGCATGCCACCAGGTTTAACGATAAACGCCTTGGAAGAATTGGAATTATTCATGGCACAAAAACGTTTGTTTTGCAGGATAAATACGGGCAGATTCATAATACTTATTCTGTAGCTGCCGGCTTGGATTATTGTGCAGTTGGGCCTGAGCACAGCATTTTAAGACAAATGAAAAGAGTGCACTACACTTACGCAACAGATAAAGAGGCTATTGAAGCATTTAAGATATTAAGCAAAGAAGAAGGAATAATTCCAGCTTTGGAATCTGCTCATGCTGTAGCTCATGTTATAAAAATAGCAAAAACAATGAAAAAAGACGACATTATTGTTATTAATCTTAGTGGAAGAGGGGACAAAGATTTAGACCAAATAGAGGAAATAATAATATGATAAGTTATAAAGAAGTTTTTGAAAATTTAAAAAGCAAAAAGGAAGGGGCATTAGTATGTTTTATTGTAATTGGAGATTCAGATTATGAAACGAGCTTAGAAATAGCAAAGACACTAGTCAATGCAGGCGCTGACATTCTCGAGCTGGGTTTGCCATTTTCCGATCCTATTGCAGACGGTCCATCGATACAAGCAGCAGACGTAAGGGCTTTGAATAACGGCATGAATACAGACAAAGTTTTTGAATATATAAAAGAACTAAGGAAATTTACAGATGTTCCAATTGGGCTTTTATCTTATTACAACCTGATTTATCAATATGGAATGCAGAAGTTTTACGAGAAAGGTTTTATCACAGGAGTTAACAGCATTCTGGTTGCAGACATGCCAATTGAGGAATCTGATTCAGCGGTAGCTCACTCGGAAAAAAATAAAATAGATACCACATTCATGATAAGCCCAATTACCGATAATAAAAGAATTAAAGAAATAACTGATAAAGTGACAGGCTTCATTTATGCTGTTTCCAGATTGGGCATAACTGGAGCCAGGCAGGATTTGGAGAAATCAACTTTAAATTTTATAAGAAGAATCAGGCAGTTTACAAACAAGCCAATCTGCGTAGGCTTTGGGATAAGCAAGCCGGAGCACGTCAGAGATGTCATTAAAGCAGGCGCAGACGGAGCAATAGTCGGAAGCGCAATTGTCGATTTGGTTGCAAAGAATTTGGGAAATAAACAAAGAATGCTAGCATCTATATCGCATTATGTTCGGGAATTAAAAACTACAACGAGAATTTAAACAGCTTACTCCCTCAGCAAATTCTCGTACTCTTCCTCCTCAGCAACCTCTTCCGAAAGCAAGTCCTCTGCAAGCTCATGCGTCACCAAGTCCTTGCCGTGGGTTGCTTGCGCTAGATTATTGTATAGCTCGATTGCATGCTGCTCCATCTTTATAAAAAGCTTGATGAAACCTTTAATATTAGATCTATTTTCAGGAAATCTTATTATTCCAATCCCTGCAGTTTTTTCTATTTCACTCATTGATAAAGCAGGCTCTCCGCCTAATTCAGCAATTCTTTTCGCAATCCTGTTTGCATGCCCAAGCTCGCCTTCTGAAGCTTTCTTGAAAATTTCAGCATAAACAGGCGTAGCCAACCCTGAAACAATGTTTGCAGCCAGAGAAGCGTAGTAATGCACAACCCACTCAAAGGCATAAGCTTTGTTCAATTCATTCAACAGCCATTTATGGTCTAGTTTTGAAATTTCTTTTCCTTTTTGCCCCATAAAAACCACTTAATACTCAAAACTCTGCCCGCAGCCGCATCCTGACTTCACATTGGGGTTGCTTATCTTAAAGCCCCCTCCCTGCAGGCTGTCAACATAATCAAGCTTTGCGCCTTTCAAGAAATTCATGTTTTCCTTGGTTACTATTATCTTGACTCCCTTTTCCTCAAAAACCTTGTCCATGTCTGTTGTGCTGTCATCAAGCTCCAAGCCGTACTGAAATCCTGAGCAGCCGCCTGGCACAAGCTCGACCCTCAATCCGGAGCTTTCCTTATTGTTTTCCCTGAGAACTTCCTTGAGCTTTTCAGCTGCCTTATTTGTTATAATGAAGTCCTTTCCTTCATCAAACTTTGAATCCTCAATTGCCTTGTTGATGTTGGCAATCACTGCATCCACTTCTTCGTCGCTCATGCCGTGCCCTTTAAATCCCTGCTCCAATGTTTCATGATATGACACATGGCACCCAACGCAATGAACTCCTGCAGCCTGCAAAGGCTCTATGCTGGCGGGATATTTTGCTACAACATCGCCTATTGTCATGTCCTTTGTTATAAGCTGTGGCTTGACTTCTTTTGCTTCTTGTTCCATTTTGTCTTAACTATTGTTAAGTATTCTAGTATATAAATGTTTTTATTGACGAATTTACAATTTCATATACTCCAAGAAGTTATTAGTTGCTTTTATTTCTTCATATATGAGCACAAATTCAAATTTTTTGATAATATCCGAAAAATTTTTCCTTATTTCATTTATAAGTTCTGCCAATGCCTTGAAATTTTCAATTTCAGCCTCAAATTCTATTTCCCAGGGACCCCATGAGTTGGAGTAATTAATTATATTTGGATGCAGCTCAAGAAATTTTCTTAAGCCACTTTCTTTAATTTTGTTTAAGTTTTGCAGTGTTATCATAACTTTGTAGTAATCCATTCCAATTTTGTTTACATTTGGTATAAGCCTGAAATGCGTTATTATATGCTCTTTCAGCAGTTCCTTAATCCTGTAATTTATGATTCTAGGCGTAGTGTTCAGCTTTGAAGCTATAATTGTTGATGGCATTCTGGAATTGGAAGCTAGCATTTTCAAAATTTCTACATCAATTTTATCTACTTTTTCTATAACTGGCTCCTTTAGGAAAGTTTCGCAAACTTTATGTGATTCTTTAACAACTAAATAGCCACGCGAAAAGAAATCAGGGTCTATATGTGTAGTGACTTCCATCCTTAACTCGTATTTGCTAAATTGCATCTGAAAATCATTTAGCAATCTATAAAATTCATGCACATTTTTCGTCAAAAAACAAAACATTAAATCAAAATCGCCTTCACATTTTATTATCCACCATATATGCTTGTTGTTGCTTACATAATTAACCACTTTTTCCACTACCTCTTTTTCTCTATTCTGTAACTGCACATAAACCTTCCAGCTTGTTAATCCAAACTTTGCAGCATCTACGAGAGCAGAAAGCGACACAATTACGCCCGTCTCAATGAGTTTTTTGACTCTGTACTCTGCAATCACTCTTGAGCATCTTGCTTTTTTTGCTATAGAAGAAAAAGGCTGCCTGCTATTGGAATCAAGCTCATAGAGTATTTTCCTATCAATTTTATCAAGTTTGTACATCTTTTATAAAATTAATACATTTTAATATATAAATTTTGTTATTTTTTAATAATTTTGAATGGAAAAATATAAATATAGTATAATCATATTGACACCATAAGGTAGTAACAATTTTTAGAACTAGTAGAAATGAGAAAAAAATGGTACAGGACTTAACATATAAGGACAATCCAGAACTTTACGAAGAAGTAGAAAATATACCTGGAGAGAAAGCTATGTTTTCCAAAGCTGCGGATGTAATAGCATTGTTTGCAGCGCAAAAAAGAAAACCAAATAAAAGAGGAATTTCAATACTTGACTTGTGTTGCGGCACTGCTCCGCTATATGACTATCTTCTAAAACATGATTATCCAAATTTACACGACGAAACTCTTTTTGATAAAATAACTGGCGTTGATATTAGCCCCAAATATTTAGAGTACGCCCAAATAAAGTATAACTCTAAACTTGCATATCAGCAATTTGACGAGGATAAAGGGGTTAAATTAGAATTTATATTACATGACGCTGTTGATTACAATCATTCAGAAAAAGTTGATTTAATCCTAGCAAGTTCTGCATATCATCATATCGAAGATGAAAGAAAAATTGATTTTTTGAAAAAAGTCCATAGCCAGCTAAAAGATGACGGCATTGCAGTATTTTGTGAAAATTTAATTGATGATTATTCAAACCTTGAGGAAAGGGCAATTTCTGTAACTGATTTCTATACAAAAAGAATTGATGAAATGCGTGCATTAGGAATAACAGATAGAAGAATAGAACTTGTACAAAGAATTCTCAAATACGAGTTAGATAGGGATTATGAATGGAAGAATTCGTACAATATATTCATGAAAAATTTGGGTGAAGTTGGCTTTAAGATTTTAGGAGAATACAAAGTCTGGCCATCAACTAAAATGTTTGAGAACTATAAAGTAGGGGATTTTGTCATAATTGCCGGGAAAAAATGAAAATAGCACTTGTAAAACTTCCAGTTGTAGGCTTGCAACTCAAAGGCTATGCAGAGAATCCAATCTATTTAGGCAATGTTTACAAAAGAACTATGCCTTCAAGCTTATTGCGTGTAGCTTCAGTATTGCAGGATACTTTGGATGCGAAAATCGGGTTTTCAGATTTGCATATAGCTAACCCTAACAGAATAGAAGATTACAAAGAAATAAACTGGGAAGGCTGCACTATCACTGCCCAGAGATTTGGCGCGCCTTTTGGCGCTATTGATGATATCATAAAAGATGCGGCATGGCTTGGAATCTCCTCTCACTTTACATTTGATTTTGATGTTGTAAGGGAGTTTATTGCGTATGCAAAATCTGTAAATCCTAGATTAAAAATTATGTTGGGAGGGGCAGATGTAAAAGCGCAGCCTTATGAATATCTGAAGGCAGGGGCGGACTTGGTTTTTACAGGCGATATTAATCCATATGCGCTTAATGAAAAAAAATCTCTGGAGCAGAGATTAATCGGTCCGTTTAAATATCAATTTGAAAAACTTGTATATCCGGATTTTTCCTTACTGCCAGACCTAACACAATATAGTGGAAGCCAAGACGGCTCTGTTCCTTCTGGAGTTAAGCCCCCTATAGGTTTTTTATATTTTACAAGGGGGTGCCCAAGAGAATGTGATTTTTGCGAAAGCCGATTTAGTGGCTATGAAACTCTAGATTTAAAACATGCAATAGCTATGGCAAATCATTATAAGAAATCCGGCATTAACGCCTTAAATATTGTTGATGATAATTTGCTTCTTCAAGTTGGTAATCCTAAAAAAAGAAGAGAGCTAATTGAATTATTTAATGAACTTTCAAATATGGGATTTGCATGGGAGTTTCCGAATGGATTAGAAATTGGAATGCTGGCAAGAAATGGAAAATTGGATGAGGAACTTATCAATGCCCTATTTTATAGGACTCAAGATAGCCTCGGTAATATCATAGGCGGATATAGGTTATATTTTCCAATTGAAACATTTAGTGATAGGGGCAATTATCGCAAACTAAAAGGGTTAGATGTGCAAAACAGCATAATAGAAGCTTTGGCGCAAAGGCAAATCCCAGAAATAGCATTTGGCATAATAGTAACCCCTAAAGCCGATGAATATACATTTCAAATAATAAAAGAAGAATACGGAAAAATAAAACATTTAATTGAAGAAAAAAGCCTTGGCAAAACTAAAGCAAGATATGGCATATTCCACTTAATACCGATTGCTGCCCATAGGCAAATGAAAACAAAGTACAAGGATTCAGAGCTATGGAATTTCTATATTCCCCCTTATGACGGAACAAATTTTTCAGCAAAAGAATTATTCAGAAAGAGAATGGAATTAACGAAAGAATTAGACCCTGTAAATTTTCAAGCAATGGCTATTGGTCGGTATGGCTATAGCTAGTTCCCAGAGAATTAAACACTAATATTATCCAAAAGTAATGCCTAACTATTGCATTACTCTTTAAGGTTCAGTAATCTACCGCTTTTCTAGTGCCTAATTTTTAAGCATTATCTGCACCTAAGAATTTAAAAAAAAATTCTTAAATTAACAACATCTTTAAATATGTGCTATGCCTGAAATGGTTTTATTGAGAACTTTGAATAATCCAGCATATTGCTATTTTACATTCAAAGTTCTCTTAGAGAATACTTGAAAACTAGTTTTCAAGCAACGGAATTTTGATAAAATCCCGAGGTGCTCAGAAATGCATTGCATTTCTGACATTCCCAAAAATGCAAGGCATTTTTTAGGATTTGACAATTAATATGGATATTCAAAATTCTCTATTGTTTTCGCGTCAAAGCAAAATGGCAAAAAGAGGGCAAGCGGCAGTATTCATCATTATAGGCCTTATCATGGCTGTCAGCTTTATCCTGCTAGGCACTGCAAACAAAGAAAACACGTCAAAATTAGAGCCAGAGACTGAAAATGTCAGAATTGACGACTCAAACATAAGGGCATTTGCCCAGTTCTGCGTTGATACCCTGGCAAAAAATGCAGTTTTCTACCTTGGCTTTGTCGGAGGCAATTTAAAAAATGACGTCTTTCCGCAATTCTTCCATTACGACAGATTTTACAGGATTCCATATTATTACTATGAGGGCAACTCATTGATTCTGACAGAGGAGGGGTTCAAGAACCTTGTGCTGGCTAAATACATGAATGAAAACCTGAGGAAATGCACAAATAATTTCAAGGCGTTTGAGAATTTGAGGATAGTGGACAGCAGCGCAAGGACAACTGTTGAGATGAGCGATGACGAGGTTGCTTTTAATGTCAAGTATCCTGTAAGCATCAACAGGGGCTTCCAGGTTAAAAACCTCGAGCCAAATTACAAAGCTGTTGTGAACGTAAGATTAAAGGAGATAATCCAGATTGCGCAGAAAATAGTCGAGAATGAAGTTGTCAAGGACAGGTACATACACTGGGATTATCTGACTGATGTAAGCAATAATAATTACAACATCACCGCTTATACGGAAGATGACAATACAATCATCTATAGGGTTATTGACCTGGAAAACGAGATAGAAAAAGAGCCGTATATATTCCAGTTTGGGAATAAGATAAAGGTAAAAGAATGAAAATGATAATAATTGATTTGGACATAGTTACAGTAAGCATTTGGGATAAAAAAGGAGAAAATGTAAGACTAGCAGTCAAATTTATTGACAGAGTCATGAATAAGGAATTTTATGTTATAACACCCTACTTTATGTTAGAGCTTATATCAAAATGGAAATACAGCCAGCTTAAGGACCACATAGAAGACTTCTATCTTAAATTTACCGACAAAATGATAAGCAATGAGGATTTAGATGAAAGAATAGAATCAATGAATGTTGATGATAAAAAAATTATTGTGGAATTGATGAATCATGGAATAAAAGGTGAAGACTCGCTTTTAGTACTTGTAGCATCTATTTTTGATGCGGATTGCTTAATAACTTTTAATAGAATACATCTTAAAAGCAAGAAGGAAACAATAAATGAGGTGCTAAGAAAGAATGGGCTTAGAACTATCAGGATTGCTGGGCCAGAAGAGGTTTAGATTTTATCTTTTCCCTCCTCTTCAGCCATTCACTAGCCATGTCTCCCTTGATTTCATCAGCCAGAGCAATCGGATCAACATTGGCTGGAATAAGAGGCTTATGCTTTTTCATAATGCTAACATGGTTAATCCACTATATAAACGTTTTGGTTAATAAAATGAGAAAAATAATATTTATTTTAATGCTGGTGATTGGGTTTGTGGTTAGCGGGGGGTTTGTTAGTGGGCAGGGGTGTGGACCGACACCACTTGTTGCTTCAGCTTGCTTCGGCATTGGAGCCGTTGCTTGCGGTTATGGAAAATGTGAAGCAGAATATATAGCATTGGATGCAACAGCAAGCGGGGTATGTAACACAGCAGTAGGGGTATGTGATGCTGAGTTAAATTCATGTATGGACGCATGCGTGGAAGGTTGTGAAGCGTTATGTCTACCACCATGGGAAACTTGTCTCGAGGCAGCATGGGTGGCATATACAGCTTCAATACAAGCAAGTATCACAACAGCGAATGCTCTACAAACAAACATAATAAGTATCGGTGATTATGCTAGTCTACCTTGCACTGAAATGAATCATTGTTATCTGAAAATTGGGAGTAACCTAGCAAGCCCTCAAACACTTAGTTGTGGAGGTATAAGCAAAGAAGCCTATATTAATGTAATAAAGAATTTTGGTAAAACCAATGCGCTTGACTTAGGCACCAATATCCCAATATCCATGTTGGCAGATAGTGAAATTTGGGCAGCAGGCGCACAATACGGATTAGAAGTTCCATTTTGGAGACAAGTATTGGTGAATGCCTACTGGCTGGCTGAATTGACAAGCCATCCATTTGTCAGGGTTGCTCAAGCATTGTACAGCGCAGTCTCAACTGTTATGGGATTTTTTAAAGGGGAAAGCGGTGCAGCTGACCCAGACGGAGTTGCTTATAGCCAAGGCAACGCCAATCTAGCCCAAAACGCCATTACCACTGCACTAAACACACAAGCAACTGGAACTACTAGAATGGCGATATGCCCCGAAGACTCTAAAAGATTTGGCGCATCCGCTGGAAAACCAAATTGCGTAATAGACTTGAAAAATGGAGCAACCCAATGCATCAGCTGCCTTCCTGGCGAAGGGGTTGTTGAAGTAAGATATGCCTCCATCCATGTCATAGACAAGAAGCTGAACAACATGTACACCATGACAGGCTCTGAAAACATGGGAGTTGTTTACCAGAATGACGGCTTTGTCAACATCGACAAGGGC
>Ga0209541_10005781_pt1 | contig 21445 bp, 20 predicted proteins | sample RifCSPlowO2_01_FD_184027 | JGI IMG/M metagenome (GOLD analysis project Ga0209541, IMG submission 184027) | Groundwater microbial communities from Rifle, Colorado - Rifle CSP2_plank lowO2_0.1 (SPAdes) (version 2) | ecosystem: Environmental > Aquatic > Deep subsurface > Groundwater | place...
AAGCCGGTAAATGACCGTGAAATAACGCCGGTTTGATCTTGGCCGGCAACCTTGGTGGTTTTGCCGCTGTAATGGGCGACAATATTGTAGTCCTTTCTTGAGGTTACTTGTTGGAAAAAATTCTTAAGATGGTTGGTTTTATCGTAACTCCATATGTACTGTAAAGTGTTTTTATTGATATCGGCGGCGACGCCGTTGTACGTCAGCGATCGCACGTGGGCTGACATTGATTGTAGGCGGTTTTTTTCTTCCAGGGTTATCTGGGTAGTGTTTCCCGCTTGGTCGGTGAGGGTTACGGCGCTGCCCTGGTCGACGGCCGCCACGCCCTCCTGGGTTGCTGAAAACTTCAGGTCTCTTAAAGCGGGGTCAAATTCAATGACGGCTTCGGGCGGGGTCTTGTCGATGGTGAAGGTTAGGGTTTTTTTTAGTTCGTTGTTGCCGGCGTTGTCGGTGGAAAAAAAGGTGATGGCGTGGGGGCCTTCGGCAATGATGGGCAAGGTTAGCGGAGTGTTTGGTGTTTTTTGAAATGGGCCGGCGTCGATTTGGTAGGAAATGCTAAGGAGGCCCGAGGCGGTTTGGGCCGCGGACGGGGCGCCGTCCGCGGCGGTGATAGTAACCATAACGTCACTCCGGTAAAACCCTGGCTGGCCCTGGGTACCCGAAAGTGTTGCGGTGGAAATAGGCGGAGCGACGTCTTCCGATTGATCAGCATTTAAGGTTGCCGATGGTGTTATGGTTTCCGTCGCACTTTCCGGCGTTTCTTGTATTGAAAGCGTGGTCTGGTTGGAAAGATTAATGTGGCCGGTTAATGTTGGCGTCACTGGTAAATTTGAAAACACTTCGGTGCTGGTGGTTTGACTGTCGGCAATATTCTGGCTGGTAATCGTGTAGGTCCCCGTTCCGGTTCCTTGCATTTTGATATCATAGGTTTGACCCTCGTCGGTGGGAAGGTACAAAAACTTTTCCTGGCCCATCACTTCAAAGGCCGCGTTGGGAATTTCGTTGACAATACTGCCGTCGGCGGCCAGGCCCATCTGGTTGCCGTTTTGGTCAGTGACGAAAATATCGACGGGGCTGTATACGGATATGGCTTTGCCATTGAGGTGGCATTGAGCAATGTCTTGGGTGATATTGTCACCAGTTGCCAAATTACTGCCCGTAATAAGATTTACGATTTTTTGAAGACCGCCATCTTGACTGAGCATTTTTCCGTGGTCAGCATTTAAAAAGTAGAATTTATTACTTGAATTAACGGGCAAATTCGTAGAACTTGAAATAGGAACCGTACCATCGCCGGTTTTAAATTTTACATTTTTGTATTTTACAAGATCTCCGTACCGATACTCTACAATCTGTTCCATCGTTCCCTTTCTGCATCCGTCAATAGCATATAAATCAATCCCCGCTGTTCGCATATCAAAATTATCAAAATCGGCGGTATGCAGTTTTTCGGCGCCAGTTAGGGCCAGCGAATTCAAATCATGATCATTGGTTATATAACTTTTGAATTCATCATAGTTCAAATCCTTTTCGGTGTAGTCAAATAAGTTAAGCAGCGAGCCCTCATCAACCACTTTCACAAAACTGCCTTTGATATCGTAGTATTGGCGGGTTGGCAAAAGATCGTAGGCGGCAGGCATGTTTTTTGAAATCTTTTTGATTTCACCCTCTGAAAGCCATGGAATACCAAAATTATCTCCCTGCAAAAGTGCTTTAATTGCTTTCGGCGCGCCGGTGTTTGGCACTCCGACAAATATCGCTTTGGCAATATGATGGCTTTGCGGGTTATTGATTACGTACTTTTTTACAATTAAGCCACCCTGGCTATGAACCACCACGTCCACGTTATCGGTTCCGGTTTGAGTGAGGATATCTTGAATTTTCTGAGCCAATAAATCTGAGTTCGTTTTACCGTCTGCATATTTACCGCTCACCCCGTATCGCCAATCGTAGGGGAAGGTAAAGAGATCTTGATTTTCAATGTATCCTTGGTTTTCAAATTCGGTGATTATCAAATCGTAATAATGTTGGCCCGGGAATGGTTCCCTAACTATTTTATCTGTTATTATGTTATCACCCAATGATGTTAAATCTTGTTTAAATTGTAACGGATCCATAAAACTATCGGTATTTAAGGGGTTAATCATTCTTACAACATCAGCCCACAACAACTCATCACCCTTTTTCATCTCCGTCCCCATCAACCCCGGCACAATCAAAACCGGCGTTTTATAATTAACAAGATTTTCCTGAATAGCATCAAAAACAGAAACACCGTCTCTGCTATAAATTCCCACCGTATCTAATCCTGATGTCCAATTTGCTAATCCAGAATGCCACCCTGTCCAAGGCCCTCCATCAATATTATATCGAGCTTTATGATCAGAACTCCTCCATTGTATTTGAAATGCAATCCATGGATTCGATGCCGATCCAAGTGATGTAAATCCACCCACATCGCCATTATAATAAGCGTATCCAAGACTTCCCGCTACTTGAATCTTTATAATTGAAGTTGATCCCTCTTTTAGTTCAATCTTGGGCTGTCCAGTAAAATTCCCTCCTCCAATGCTACGTGCATAAATAGTGATTTGGCCATCATTTAATAGTGTTCCTGTTTTGGTAAGCCCACTAAAAAACTCGCCATTAAGTTCTGAAATTCTTGCACTTTGCTCTCCCTCATAAACTATATAATCAATAACCTGCCCATTATTACCATCTGAAACCCAACCCCCTTGCCCATTAAGAGTTGAATATAAGGGATAGGTATTAAAATTATCAGTAAAGATGGTTGTTGCAGTGATGACATTGGTGAATCCAAAAAAACTAAGTGCTACTACAACTAACAAAATTATAATTTTGTTTTTCATAGAAATATTTTATTTTTTAAAAGCCAAGTAAATCAGAATTGTTTAGCGATATTTGAAGGAATAGAACCAGAAAAATAATCAACGAAATTAAAGAAAATATAGATAAAATAATATATTTATACCTTAAATTCTCTTTATTTTTATATAATGTAATAGTAAAAAATAGCACTCCGATAAATTGGATTAATATTATTAAAGTAGAAATTAAGGGATCAGTATGACTTGAAAAAATAAAACTATTACGAAATTTGTAACTACTTCCTAAAAAGAATGGTAAAACATAAGTTAAAACCGGACTCCATAACACCTCCGGCACCACGAACATCCCTCCGAAAATCCATAACCAAATTTTTTGTCCCGATAAATTCACTATCGATGAATTTATACGAGGATTCTCGGTGCCATTGCGTCGGAACATTTTTGATAGCATATTTTTAAGAATACATTTAATAATATTACCTACATTAATAATACCATATATTACCTTTTGTAATTCACGAAGGCGTTTAGTCGTCATTGCGTCAAGTCGCGAGAATTTCTACCGCAGCGGAAATTCCCGACTCAGGAGTCCCGAGCCGCCGCGAAGGGCGACGCGGCAATCTAACAATGGACCAGGATTGCTTCGGCCGCCTGCCTGCGGGCAGGCGGCACTCGCAATGACGGAACTTCTCGGAATTATTATCAACCCCCCACTAATTTAAAAAAACATGGACTCTTAGGCCTCGTTCGTAAATAACTTCCCCAATTTTCGCCAAGATGCGCGGCCAGATATGTCCAAAAAAATGTGAGGCGTAGCAGGCCTACGCATCGCATTTTTTGGGGCATAGATGGCACGCAGGTTGGATGAAAAAGGGGAAGTTATTTACGAACGAGGCCTTAATGGAAATATTTAAAAATTTCACCGGTCAGCCGGAAAGCAGTACAAGGAGCATACCACATATATTTTAAATCAAAGGGAGAAATGGTGTCTAAAAAATTATTTTCTTTGTCATCTAATGAATCATCAGTTAATTCTCCCTTAAGCGTTAACATGGTGCCCGACAAATCTTCTAAAAATATATCATGGCTCGTCCAGACCAATTCAGCCCCGTTAAAATACCGCTCAATCGGAAATAAAATATACCGATCAAAAAGGATGCCGAGAGAATACATACACTCGATTGACTTTTTTGGCTTTTGGTCTTTTTTAAACTTTTCGATATTTTTTCCACTTTTTGTAGCGGTTATTAATTCGGCATAACTTAATAACTCATCGTCAAACACGCGTATGGTTTCCCACAAAGCGCCGAAGGCATCATCGTAAAGCAGATATTCGTTATATCCCCTTGGTTGCGAAGAAAACAGTTTCACCAAAAAATTTTTTATGGAAAAACAAAGGTCTAAAAATTCCGACTCGTTTAATTTTCTTATTTTTATATTTAAAACAATATTTGCCGGAGCCATTTTTAAAAATAAATCCCAATACTTGAAAAATTCGCTGCCGGCATGGCTTTCTTCCCCTGCTTTATTTGCCACTTTGGCATTGCCAGAATCTAGCCAATGTATGAAGTCCCTAAATTCTACATCAAAGAATGGCTCATGTATCTTCCCGTTTTTTTCATGTTCCCGCAACTTCTTTAATCCATACATAAATATCCCGCCTTCTGATTTTAAAAAACTTTCCGAATAATAATAGGGCCTAACATTCCATTCATCGCCCTGTTTTTCCAAATTCACCGAAAAATAATCTTTACCTTGCCGTATCCCGGGATACATCCTGGATAGTTCATAACGCGGAGTTTCTCCTTCAAAATAATCAGAAACCTTTTCATACCCCCAGTTGGTTTGAAACCATCTTCTGAAAATTCTATTTACAATCCCTAATTCGCTAAAATCTTGCATTTCCTTTTTTGATAAACTGAATTTTTTCTTCCATTGCGAGTCCTTTTTGCTCATCTTTCCTGGCATGATTTCGTCAAATTTCATAAAAAGCATCATCTCAAACAATTCGCATATTTCGCCTTCATTTCTTGGGCTATACTCTTCATAAACACTACTCGTAGTATTTTTTTTGATTTCTAGCGTTTTTTCTGCCGGCGACAAACCGTTCAGCGTTTTATGGGGGAAATAATTCCAAGCATCATGTGCCAATTCGAGGATGTTTTCCAATTCCGAAATATCACCACCGCGGTCAAACATGGCAATAATATCGGTTAGGCAATCCTGCCCGTCTTCATTGTAAATAATACCTTTAATGTCATCTAAAGAAAAATCACTCTTGGTTTTTTTGAGCATTTCCAAAAGATCCTCTTCTATTTCCCTGCGTCTTTGCAAAATTTGTTCCTTATTTTCTATTTCCATATTTTAAGAATTTTCATTCTTCATGATTATCCGGATATTGTGCTGGCGCATTGCCCTTAATGGATAACAAGCGCGGATATTTCATACTTGCTTCTTTTTTACTAAACGCCTTAAGCGTGACAATCCAGCGCCACTCATCGCCATAGTCAAAAAGAAACAGCATATTGTCACCGATATTTTTCCAAACCCCACCAATAGTTGTTTTCTTCACGCTTTTGGCACCATGTGCTTCTTTTGGGTCAAGGTCGGCAAAAATCTCGTAACGCTCTGAATTGGCCATCCCGTTCCATCCGCCGGTAACTGTTTTAAAAAATCCAAACGCATGATCAAAATCAAAATCATAAGCGCCGACAATCGCCTCTGCTAATTCATATAGAGAAAAACTTTCTAAAACTTCAATTTCCCGCTGAATCCGTTTGGCATTAAAAAGTTGAGTTTTAAAAATATAAGTTTTCATTTTAGTTAAAATAATTCATTAATTTTTTCACCTAAACGTTTTAAATACAAGTTCAGATAAAAATAATCCGGTTCATTTTTTATCGCTCTTGTCCTAATTTCAAAATGAGGATTTTCATAGTTATTTCTATCAAACAAAATCAACCCCAAACCATACCGCAAACAAAGTGATTCAATGCGACTTATTTCTCCTTCAGCATCCTTTGGGATCACCAAGTAAACCTTGTGACTAAAAAGTTTATAAGCAGATGCCTGCCCAAAGGCAGTAATAAGTTGGCTATTATCCGTTTTGATTTCCGCGCTAACGATCTCAACCTGAGGCCTTATCGTATCAATATCGGAAAATTTATACACACCAAACACATCAGGCGTACCCCATCTGTCTCCAAATTTATTGCCTCCAAGGGGAATGGCTTCTGTGCATTCTTCTAAGTCTTTTAATAAGTAATCGGCAAAGGGTTGATAAAATAATTCTTCGGAAGAAACTTTCATTGCGCGAGGAATTTTTGCATCTCTAGAAGAAATTTTATTTGGAACTTTATTTTCTGGTAATTCTTTTTGTCTTTCTTGTGACAGATATTTTTTGAGAAAAAAAATGCCACGCTCTGGTTTTGAGATTTCATTTACTTTTTCATCTAGATTCCAAATATTACTTTGTATAGTATTGTCTGGAATATTAAATAAATCTACTTTTATTAATCTGGTCAATTCTGTATATCGAATACCGCTAGGATATTTCTCTAGTATTTCCAATGCCTTACTAATTATTTTTTGGCGTTGTGTCTGCAACATAATTATTTTAAAAAATAATCAATCGGTTTGTTATATATCTTTATCAATTTTCTCATTTCTTCGACATCGAGTCGCCTCTCCGCAGATTCAATCTTAGAAACGTAGGACTGTGGCTTATTAAGTTTCTCGGCAACTGCTTGCTGAGAAAGCCCAGCCTCAATACGCGCTTTTTTCAACCGACTTATGATCTCTTTGTACTCTCTTGAATAAATAGATTTGCTCATAACCGAATAATAATCCTATTATAGAATAATACCAAAATAGGATTATTATATTCCCGAGAATACGCATTGAGCTACACAAAAAACATCGTTAAAAAATTAACAATGGAACAAAAAATATCGACCGCAATTTAGATTACACTACCTCTAAGGCCACGGATACATCAGCATGCAATAGAGCAAATTACGACCTAAAAATTTCCAAAAAGGTCTTGGCGGGGATGTTAACGCTTCCCTTGTCTTTCATTAGTTTTTTGCCTTTCTTTTGTTTTTCCAGTAATTTCTTTTTTCGGCTCTTGTCGCCGCCGTATAAGTAGCCCGTGACGTCTTTGCGGCGGGCTGAAATGGTTTCGCGGGCAATGACTTTGCCGCCAATGACGGCTTGGATGGCCACGGTAAACTGTTGTTGGGGCAGGGCGTCTTTTAATTTTTCCACCAGTTTTTTACCCTGCTCATAGGCATCGCCTTCTTCCACAATGCGGCTGAAGGCCTCTTCTGATTTGCCGGCAATCCAAATTTCCATTTTTACCAAAACCGCAGGGCGATACCCAAGGAGCGTATAATTAAGCGAAGCGTAGCCCTGGCTAGTGCTTTTTATTTTGTCATACAAATTTGCCACAATGGCGCGCAGTGGCGCTTCGTATTTTATAATTGCGCGTTCGGCTGATAAATAATTGGTTTCTAAATAATTACCGCGCACATCTTTTAATACATCCATTAATTTTCCAATATATCCGGCTGGCGCAATAATTTCTAAAAGCACCCAGGGCTCTTCCATTTTTTCTATGCCGGATGGATCTGGCCAATCCGAGGCCGAATATATTACCTGCTCCTGCCCCCGCTTATCAATAATTTTATAAATAACACTGGGGGTAGAAATGACCAAACCCAAATTAAATTCCCGTTCCAGCCGTTCAGAAATAATTTCAACGTGCAAGGTTCCCAAAAATCCGCAGCGAAAACCCCTACCCAAGGCCTCTTTCATTTCGGGTTCATATACCAGAGCCGGATCTTGGAGTTTTAATTTTGACAAGGCAACTTTTAAATTATCAAATTCATCCGGATCTTCGGGGTAAAAACTGGCAAACACCATGGGCACCGGCTCTGCATACCCGGGCAAAGCCGGAATTCCCAATTTCCAATTGCCAATTTCCAATTTAACGATCGTATCGCCGACGCGGACTTTTCCCGGCTCCTTGATGCCGGTAGCAATATAGCCAATTTCTCCGGGTAAAAGGGTTTTTTGAGGAGATATAAGAGGGTTCAAATAACCCAACTCTTTAATTTCGGTCTGGGTACGAGTAGCCACTAATTCAATTTTTTCCCTGTCGTTTATCTGCCCATCCATAACGCGAACGAGCGCCAAAACACCCTTAAAGGCATCATAAGTTGAGTCAAAGATAAGAGCACGGAAGGGATTTTTATAAGCATCCGGGTTACGCACCGCCGGTGAAGGAATTTTTTCAATAACTGCCGCCAATACCTGCTCTACATGTAATCCGTTTTTGGCAGAAATTTTTATCACCTCTTCTGGCATTATCCCCAGCACATTCGCCAATTCTTGGCACGATTCTTCAATGCGCGCGGCTGGCATGTCAATTTTATTTACCACCGGAATAATGACTAAATTTTGTTTTTTAGCCAGTTCAATATTAGCTAATGTCTGGGCTTGGATTCCCTGGGTTGCATCTACCAACAGCACCGCACCCTCCACCGCCGCCAGCGATCGAGACACCTCGTATGAAAAATCCACATGGCCGGGGGTGTCAACGAGATTCAGGATATATTCTGAATCTGGAAATTCTAAATCCGAAACTCTAAATTCTAAAACGTCGCTGTTTGGATTTTGTGATTTAGGATTTGAGATTTGTTTAGAGTTTAGGATTTTGGATTTAGAATTTGGAAACCGGTACAGCATTCTGACTGGTTTTAACTTGATGGTAATCCCCTTTTCCTTTTCCAGTTCCATGGAATCCAAAAATTGGGCCGTCATTTTTTTGGCGGTAACCGTAGAAGTTAATTCCAGAAGCCGATCGGCTAGAGTCGATTTTCCGTGGTCAATATGAGCGATAATGCAGAAATTACGAATAAAATCTTGATTGTTTTGCATGTATTTTAGGTATATAACATTAATTTAGGCAAATAGCGAATATTGACAAGGGAGGGGTCGGGAGGGAAGAATTCCCTCCTGCGCAGGAAAACAGTGCCGTGAGCGAAGCGAACGGACACGTTAGAAACCGAGGGTTTCTAAGGAGCGAGTGAAACGAGCGACGTCTATTTGTGCGATTATGGCAAAATTTCTAATATATTGTTGGTCCATAGCTTTTACTTCGTAAAAGAAATCCTAAATACTAAACTCTAAACTCTAAACAAATCACAGATTCTCAATATCAAATTTCAAACATCGGTTTTGGAATTTTGGATTTAAAATATTAGAATTTATTTAGGGTTTAGGGTTTCGTAAAGTTATTATTTCCCTAAAAATGTTTCTCTAATCATATGCAATTCTCTGGACTTTAACAAAAAGGATGTTACAAGATAACCGGTACTACCAAGGAGTCCGGCCGCCGCAAGTTGAATAAAAACTCCCAGAAACGTTTGCAGATTAATAATATGGTATCGCACCAAACTGTCGCGGGTAACCCAAATTATCACCACCATTACCAACGCCGCAATCAGTATTTTATACATCGATGGTAGAATGTTAACCAATTTAACAATATGTAATTTTTTATGGATAAAAAATAACAGCAGCAATGCCTCGCAAATGACGGTAATGGTAAAAGCCAAAGACAAGCCGACTACACTGATATTTTCAACCGTTTGCAATTTCAATACTACGCGCACCAGCATGGACAATATATTAGTAAAATTCAACAGCCAAATAAACAGCAAACTCATAATAATATTACCCGCCACCGTGGCAACGCTTATCAATGCCGGAATTTTAGTATTATGAGCCGCATAAAACGTTTTGGATAATAGAAAAATGAGGCCCTGGGCAAAAAGCCCGAGGCAAAAAATGCCCAAGCACGCGGCGGTCAGGCGGGTATCGAGCCAGGTGAACTTCCCGGTTCCGTAAAATACCCTCACTATTTGGGCGCGTAAAAGAAAAATACCAATGCTAATGGGAATGCTTAAAAACATCAGCTGCAAAAATGCTTTTACAAATTTTGTTTCAAAATTACTTTTATCTTCCCTGGCAAATGCCTGGGCCATTGCCGGAAAAATCGCCGTTGATAGCGATACCGCAACGGCATTGACCAATAAAGAAGAAAGATTATTGGCCAGGTTATAGACCGCCACACTGCCGGTCACCAAGGTAGAAGCAATGGCCGTGATGACCATGGTATTAAATTGTCCGGCGCCAAGGCCGATGGACCGGGGTACGGTAAGATTGAGAGTTCTTCTTACTCCCGGGTGCAAAAGATTAAACATAAACTTATAACGAAAACCAGAATGAAAAAACGCCGGCAACTGTATGGCAAGGTGTAATAATCCACCCAATACCACCCCGAAAGCAAGACCGGGCAAGCCAAACCACGGCACAAAAAAAAGAATGCCAATAATAATCCCCAGATTATACATAATAGGAGCCAATGCGGTTACCAAAAAGCGGTGAAACACCTGTAAAATTCCGCTAATAATACTGCTGGTTCCTAAAATAATGGGGCTTAAAAACATGATACGCATCAGCACCACTGTCATTTCTTTTTTACTCTCGGAAAACCCGGGAGCAATAAGGTGCACAAGCCACGGAGCAAAAATAATCAATACCAGACATACCCCTATTAAAAACGTCAGAAAAATAGTAAGAAGGTTTGATACATACTGCCATGCTTCTTCTTTTGAGTGAACCACATAGGAACTAAAAATGGGAATAATGGCGGCTGAAATGGCGCCAAGAATCAAAATTAATGCAATAAAATCAGGAACGGTAAAAGCCGAGTAATACACGTCTAGTTCATTTCCTAAACCAAAACGGCCAGTTAAGAGGCGATCCCTTGCAATTCCTAAAACAGCGGATAATAAATAAGACCCCGCCAAAATAAGCGAGGCGAAACTGACGCTTTTAGTTTGGGTATTTAAAAACCTCATTACTGCATTTTAATACTTTTAGAGACACGACACAACGTTGACATAATACAAATAATTTGGTAGATTACACAAGAATCCAAGAAGGTAAATTCTGCCCTGAAATACTCACTTTATCGTCGTTTTTCCGCGGAAAAACGAAAATTGTGCTCTCTTTTCAAAAAAAGGGAACGAATGTTGGTGTGCTATGAATAGCTATATTGCGTGTGTTCCCTCTTAGGCGAAACTGTACCAGTGGTGTTTTTTAAAAACTCCCAATGGCCTGTTTCGCCCCCTTTCCAAATTTTTCAAATTCTTGAAAAATGTGGAGAGGGCACTATTGGCAATTTGTCTTTAAAAGACGAACCGTATCGTGTGCTCTCGTTCTTTTCAGGGATAGAGGAACTAATGTTCGCGTGTCATTTAAGACCAGCGTCGATGTGTTCCTTTTTCTGGGCGAAACTAGTTGACGCATGTCCTTCCAAGAACTTCGCTTCTCTTGTTTCGCCTTCTCTCCGAAATTTTCAATACATTGAAAATTTCGGAGAGAGAGCATTATCGTGAGCGTGTCTTTAAAAGACTAACTCCACTCTGTGCTCTCTCTCTTTTGAAAAAAAGAACCGATGTCGCTTTGCCTTTTATAGCAAATTTCTTCGTGTTACTTTTTTAGGCGAAACTAAGGTTGTTGTGTTTTTCAAAACTAATGATCCTCTGTTTCGCCCTTTCTCCAAATTTTTCAAATTCTTGAAAGATGTGGAGAGGGCACTGTACATGAGATGTCTTTTAAGGACTAACGGAGGTCTGTGCTCTCAATTTATGGGCGAAACGTATGGATTGGTGTTCTTACGAACTTTTGACGTACTGTTTCGCCCTTTCTCTAAAGTTTTTAAAGAAATGAAAATTTTAGAGAGAGCACTACCACGGGAGTGTCTTTAAAGTATAACCGTGTCTGTACTCTCGTTCTTTTTAGGTGTAACGAAAGATGGAGTGCTCTTTAAGAGCTATTCACCCACTGTTTCATCTTTTCCAGCCGTCGTTTTGCCGCGGCAAAACGACGGCTGGGCTTTCTTTAAAGTTATTAAGATTTTAATGGTTTTAAAGAGAGTGCCACTGACCCACTCGTGTCTTTAAAGACAATATGAGCTTTGTGCACTCTCACTCTTTTGGGGCTTACGCAACCATGTCTTTAAAAGACCGAGAAAGTGTTGCGCTTTCGCTCTTTCAAAAATAAGGGAACTTTTGCTCGGTTGTGCCTTGGCACTCGCAGGACAATGTTCCTTTCTTAGGCGAAACTGATGGTTCTTTGTTACCACATAATTACCCACCAAATGTTTCGCCCTTTCTCTAAAGTTTTTAAAGAAATGAAAATTTTAGAGAGAGCACTTTCTTGAGTTTGGCATTTGAGGCCTATGGAGAGTATGTGCTCTCTAAGTTCTTTTAAAATCATAGAGGAACTATCAACCCGCTGTCTTTTAGACAAACGTAGGCGTGTTCCTCTTTCTTGGGCGAAACTATTGAAGCGTTGTTCTTAAGAACTACCCGCCCAGTGTTTCGCCCTCTCTCCACATTTTTTAAGAATTTGAAAAATTTGGAGAGAGTACTACAGCCAGCCTGTCCTTACAGGACCAATCAACTCGTGTGCTCTCGTTCTTTGACAACCCATGTTCTTGTGCGTTTTGCTCGTTGCAAAGAGCAAAGAACTCAACCAAAAGGAGTGTTTCTTATGACTCGCACCATCGGCATTCGCCATCGCCGTAAGAAAACGATCGAGGGCGAAGCGCGACCAACTACGGTCGCCATCAAGGTCGAAGATAAATTTGTCTGCCATGATCTTGAAATCGAAACCGACGAACTGGACTTCCTGCTCCGCCGTTTTCCCATTCAATGGGAAGTGGCGCCGGAAACCGACATCGTCTGGTTTCACCCGAAAAACGCACCAACTGGCATCCGTCCGCACCACTGCAAGTGGAAGAAGATTTCCAAGGAGGAAGTCGCCACCTGCAGGACCAATCACGTCCGCAAGTCGCTGGATTCGGCAGGTAAGCCGGTCAATGAACGTCTGACCAAGATCCCCGTCAAGTTCGAGGGACTTTTGCGGGGCGATTCGGTGGCTATGGTCCTTGGAGGATCAGGCGATCGGTTTGCAGCTGCACTTTCACGCCGCGGTGAGGAAATCGGAGCCCAGGTGTTCCGTACCCCCCCCAGCGAGCTCAAAGAAAAACGCGAGACGATCGAGACCAGCAAAGACAATGACCATCTGACGCTCGCGGTCGCGCTGGGAGAAAACCCGCTGATCTTCTATCAACTGCGCCGCAAAGACCGCGACATCATCGCCGTCAAGGAAGCGCTTTCGCTGAGGCAGGATGCACTGAAAGCCCGCATCGGATGCGAACAGCGTATCTACCAGTCGCTGGTGGGGAGAATATTCCTCTCTGAAGAAGGAAGATACCCTGAAGGCCTCATCGAGGACGAGTACGACCGCATCAAGGCCAGCGACGCCATTTTGCAGGGACTTCTTGCAGAAGAGAAGTGCCGCGACAAGGAGCTGGAACGCGTGGTGACCAACCTCGAAATCTGGGAGAGGATCTTCAAACAGGTGAAAGGATGCGGACCGAGAATCGCCGCGGGCATCATCGCTGGCCTCGGTGACATTCGCCGGTTCGTGGTTCCGGTCAACTACGATGGCGCCGATACCGCAAAGGAACGGCACAACCGCAAGTTCAAGGCCATCGGTAAAACCCTGGCCAAGGTGAAGGCCTTCTGCGGAGTACACGTCCTGCCCGACGGCTCGTTTCCCAGGCGCCGCGCCGGCCAGTTGGCCAACTGGAGTCCACTTGTCCGCCAGTCGCTGTATCTTCTAACTGACCAGTTCAACCGTCGACCTAACACGGTCTGGGGGAAAAAACTGCTCGCCCAGAAAGAAAAGTACCGCCAGACCCATCCGGAACCAGTGGAAGTGGAGGTGGAATTCAGAGACGGCAATGAGAAGTTTTTCAAGTACTCCGACGGACACATCCACAAAATGGCTCTGTGGCACACGGCCTCAAAGTTTATTGAGTGGATGAGCCGCGAGTGGCTGAAGATTGAGGAGGTGTACTGAAAGATTAAAGACGATGAACCCCGTGTGCTTTAAGCACTAACAGGTGTTTGTCTTCGGTTTTTCCAAATACCTCCCTGCCATCATTAAAAATCAGAAAACGGACTTAAGGCGGGATGCCTCGAAGGGCTATGGGTCGTCTGTCCGATTGTTTCCCTCAAGTTTAAAACCTGGGGGAAACAAATTCTTTTCTGAAAAAACGAAACTTTCTGGACTCTGTCTGTAAAAGACTACTGCCAGAGTGTTTCGTTTCATACCGCTTGCGTGAGCAATCATGTAAGCGGTTTTATTTTGTTTAAAAATTTTACAGTAACTGCTCACTAAACAAGTCGTCATTGCGAGGAATGCGTAGATGACGAAGCAATCTCCGTTATTTTCGGACAAGAGTTGCGGCAAACCGAGATTGCCGCGTCGTCCCGATCGCGATCGGGACTCCTCGCAATGACGGTAGGGGCGTGAGGGGTTACAATTTTCAAATTTGACAATGATCCCTTAAAGTGATACCATAAAATTGTTTTAGCAGGACGAGTGATTGCTCTTTGAGAAATCAAAGAGAGGAAAGTCCGAACACCCTCTCGCCACCCATTAATTTTTAATGAAGGGCGAGATAAAAAAATAGCGGCTAACAGCCGTCCACCGTAAGGTGCGAGGTGCGAACAGAAACGCCAAGGCCGAAAGGCCAAGGTATCCACATTTGGATAATGTTTACAGTAATGTAAACCTGAAACGGCTAAATCCTTATTGGGCGCAAGAACAAAGCAGAAAATTGGGAATACATACCAATGCTCTGTTAAAAGTAGTTCGCTTGACCCTGAGAGCAATCGAATGGGCAGATAGATAATCACACTCCTTGTGCGTGGCACAAGTCGCAGATCAACGCAGATACTACGCAGATTAACGCAGATTACGTAACGTATCCGCGAAAATCCACGTACTAATCCGCGCATATCCGCGTCTCGCGCTGCGCGCGAGGTGACAGAATTCGGCTTATAGTCCTGCTAAAACAACAAAAAAAACCGATATGCTATCGGTTTTTTTTGTTGCCCTGAATTTAATTAAACCTGTCCCTAAATATTATTGACCATTAATACTTAACTTTATAATTAAAAATTTCAGATTTGCAGGGCAGTGTGCCGCCCTGGAAAGCGAAAAAACCACAGCCGTATCCGTAGATACGGCGAGGATTTTTTCGCTTGAAGGGCAAACAATGACCCAAATATGAAGGTTTTAATGTAAAGTTAAGTATTAATGGTCAATAGATTGCTTCGTCGTTACGACTCCTCGCAATGGGTATAAAGGTAGGTAATTGGTTGGTGAAATTACGAAATTTGTGCTAATTTAAGCTCAAACTAACAGTAATTATGGAATAATATTAAACTAGTTCAATATCCCATGAAAAAAAAGCTGTTCGCGGTGTGGTTCGTTTGAGGTTATGTTGTTTGGGCACAATGCTTGCGGTCACCAAAGGTATAGATGTAAAATATGTAATCACACCTACACGTTTCGTAATCACAAGAACAAAGAATTTCATGAAAGGGTGTGGTTTAAACTATGGATTGTTGAAGGATATTCAATCAGACAGCTGGTAGATATTAGCCATCGTGGAATCTGGAAAATGAAAAATATCGTATCGTTGTGGTTGGCAAGAAGTCCGGAAATTGTCCTACTCAACTATAGATCTATCAAGCATTTGCTTTGCGATGGAACTTACTTTAACCATGAAAATTGTTTGTTGGCAGTCATGGATAATCGTGATAATAGGATTATCAACCATATCTACTGTATCAGGGAAAACTACGAAAATGCAATGATGGTTTTTCAACAACTGCATGGCCTTGGCACCAGGCCAGAATCTATCACCATGGACGGAAATACGAGCGTAATCAGGGCAATTAAGGCCGTATGGCCAAATATTATCATTCAACGGTGCCTAGCCCACATCCAGCGACAAGGACTATCGTGGCTAAGAAGAAATCCTAAGCTGGCGGCCGGGAAAGAATTGCGATTGATATTACTGGGGATAACGGAAATTAAAAACGGAGGCGATAAAGCGGTTTTTTTAAAACAGTTCCAACTTTGGGAGCAAGAGCATGGGAGGGTGGTTGAGAATTTATCATCAAAAGATAAGGTATTTAGTGATTTGCGGGCAACCAGGAGGCTATTGATAAACGCGGTGCCGGATATGTTTCACTACTTGGACAATGCAAGTATTCCGGCAACTACTAATAAGGTAGAGGGATATTTTTCTAGACTGAAAATCATTTATCGACAACATCGTGGTTTGTTAAAAAGTCGGCGGGAAAGTTTTTTTAATTGGTATATATACTTCAAAAATTAACAACAATTAACAACCAATTACCTACCTTTATACCCGCAATGACGGGGTGTGAGGGGTTACGGCAAAATGTGCGTGTGTAGTATTTTTTTTGTTTTCTGATAAACTATAAATATATGAAAAAAGCGCCTATTCCTAAGAATGAGTCCAAGCGGCTTGCGTCGCTGTACGCATTAAGGTTACTGGATACCCCGCCCGAGGAACGGTTTGACCAGTTGACGCGTGTGGCGGTAAGATTTTTTAATGTCCCTATTTCCACATTGACGCTGGTGGATGCAAATCGCGAGTGGTTTAAATCGTGCCAAGGGCTAAGTAAATCGGAAGGCGATCGGGCCATTTCTTTTTGCGGGCACGCATTGCTTGAAGATGAAATACTGATCATACCCGATACCGCAAAAGATCCGCGTTTTGCCGACAATCCCATGGTAGTGGGTGCGCCGTATATCCGTTTTTATGCGGGAGTTCCTATTTTAAGTCCTGATAGTAAGCGGATAGGAGTATTTTGCATTAAAGACATCAAGCCAAGGGAATTTTCAAAAGAGGATAAAGATGCTCTTGTCGGCCTTGCGCAATGGGCGGAGGTGGAAATTAATTCGCGTAATTTGAGTATGGCTCTTTTAGATAAAAACTCCGATATTAAAAATTAAAATTAATCGCCTTTTTGTTGGTTTGTGTTAATTCAAAATTAGCATATTCGCACAAAAAGGAGAAAAAATATGGAAAATTCAGAACGCCCATCTTCTGATCCCGAGCAACCACTTCAAGCGGATGAAGTGGATGCAGTCAAGGAAGGCAACAATCCAATACCCTCTGATTCCGAGCAACAACCTCAAAAGGTTGAAGTAAAGGCAGTCGAGAAAGGTGACAATCCAGAGATGGATAAACTACGAATTAGACATTGGAAAAAAGTTCAAACTATTGCAGAAACTTTGAACAGAAATAATATAACGTCAATAATTGAGTTGCGCCTTGATTTACTTAAGGGCGACGAAACAGTGCAAGAATTTGGCCATTGTTTAGATGAAGTGGTAAACCAAATAACCGGTCATGCGAGGGGCGATTGGGAGCGGTCCAAAGTGGAAGCATATAATAAGGCAGAAGCTATTTTTTATAAGTGGGTGGATGAAAATTCCTACCCGGATCCTCTTAAAGTAAAGCGCTGATTCTATCGCTGTTTCTAAAAATCCCGAGATAAATCGGGATTTTTACGTTTCGTAAATACATAGTGTGACGGACATAGCGCGACATTTGATTTTTTCGTCTTCATATTATATAATTAAACAATAGTCCGTTAGCGGAACGCTGTTCTGCGACACATTAATTTGGCGGGTCCATAGTTCATTGGTAGAACGCTGTCCTGATAAGACAGAGGTAGAAGGTCCGATTCCTTCTGGACCCACCAAATTAATGTGGAGGCATTGCTCAAATAAAAAATAAATAGAAACCGGTTCATAAGACAGAGGCGTAAAAATAATTTAAAACTTAAAATTCAAAATGCAAAATTTTGGTGTCCCGCTTTGCGGGATGATTATATTATCGCAAATTTTCTTTTGAAAATTTGCGATACCTTAATTTTGACTTTTGCATTTTGCATTTTAACTTCATCATCATGTTTCTAAAAACCCATAAAAAGTTATTCACCACCTGTATTTTCTTAGGGATTTTGTTGACAATAATAGTCGCCTGGTACGCATACATGGCAATGGTGCCAAGGACTGTGGAAAATACTAACGAAGGGGCATATACTGAAAACTCATTACCAGAGGAAAATTCAAATACCAGCCCAAATGGTTCCTTTGCTCAAGACCTTCCGCTGCAAGGTAGTAATGTAGAAATCGATGGTACCGGTCCACAAGGGGGATTAACCATCTGTGTTGATCAATGCGGAAATGGGGAGTGCCAGAAAATCGATCCTCGCTGCGCTGCCGGGGACGTAAATTGCATCTGCTCTGAATCGCCCGCGGAGTGTCCCCAGGATTGTAAATGAAGAAGATTTTATTGTTAATTTTTTTGCTGGCATGTGTCATTGGTTTTTCTATTTATTACGGTGCCATGTTTGATGGGGGATTGGCAGAAAAGCAATACTCTCAAAATTCTAAAACACCCGCCACCGAAACGGTAGTTAACAATCAAACCATTTATTGCCCGGCCGCAAAGGCCATTCTGGTAACCCATGTAATTGACGGGGACACCCTTATTGTTGAGGGCGGTGTATCGGTTAGATTAATAGGTATTGATGCCGATGAAAAAAATGAATCTTGCTACCAAGATGCCAAAAATCGATTAGAAGAGTTGGTGCTCAATAAAGTGGTGCTATTGGAAAAAGACATAAGCGATGTCGACCAATATAAAAGATGCTTGCGGACGATATTTGTTGGCGATGAAAATATGGGCGTGAAATTAGTAAAAGAAGGATTGGCTTCTGCCAGTTTTTATCCACCGGACGGGAGACATAAAGACGAAATTTTTGATGCCGAAGCAGAAGCTATGAAAAATAGAGTGGGGTGCGAGTGGAGTAATATAAAATAAATTATCAATTATCAAGTATCAATTATCAATCAATTATCAAATTAAATAATTATCAATTGACGGAAAACCGTAATTGAAAATTAAATAATTTAAACATTCATTGAAAATTGAGAATTGAAAATTGAAAATTCGAATTATGGTAAATATGGTAACCAAAAATGATGGGACAAAAGCCCCATTCGATGCCGAGAAAATGAAAGCATCAATTATGGCCGCTTGCCAAGATGCAGGAGTTTCGGATGAAGAAAAAAATAATATTACCCAAAAAGTGTCAGCGGTGGTTATGGCCCAACTGGAAAATAAAGAAGAAATTTCTTCGGCAGAAATTAAAAAGATGATATTGTCTGAATTAGATGTTTCTTTCCCCGAAATTGCGCAGGCGTGGAGAGCTTACGACGAAGGCAAAACAGTGTAAGAACGGACACTTTAAACCGGCCTGCATTAATGCAGGCCGGTTTTTTTGTCCCGATAAAATATCGGGATTTACCTTCAATAGACCTGTCCCTAAATAAGATTTTACTGCAAATTGCATATTTTGGCCACAAATTTGCTAGAATTTTTCGGTCAAGATGTGGGTAAATTTGTAGCAACAAATTTCCCCATCTCCGGGCCTGGAGGCAAGCCGAAACATTCTATCAAATTTCCAGCTCAAAATCTGTAATTTTCGTAACAAATCTTATTTAGGGACAGGTCTGTCTAATGCGTCAACCAGTTGGTGCATTGACGGTAAAGTTTATGCTTCTAAGGATTTTAATCAAAAAATGGACGGCCGTCCATTTTTTGATTAAAATCCTTGATGGTTAAAATATGGATAGGAGGTTTAGTAATGAGCTTGTTGAATAGTGTCCAGTACCGTCATTGCGAGGCAGCGCGCCTCAGCGCGGAGCCAAGCAATCTCCGTTAAGCTTGAGATTGCCACGCCGCCTGCGGTCGGCTCGCAATGACGAAAGAGGAAAACTATTATTCGCCAGAATCGTAATTTAAGGGCTGTTAAAATTCACGATTTTATGGTATGATGTGGACATGAAGATTATTGTCAAAACCAAACCGGGTTCCAAAATGGATAAGGTGGAGAAGGTGGATGAAAGCAATTATATTGCCTACGTAAAAGAGCCGCCTATTAACGGTAGGGCTAATGCGGCGTTAATTAAGTTATTGGCAGATTATTTTGACATCAGTCCGTCTCTAATTGAAATTATTTCAGGTTTTATGGCACGGGTTAAAGTGATAGAAATCAATAATTAAAAAATCAACCATCGGGTTGATTTTTTGCTACAGATTTGTCAGAATAAAAATGTGTCGTTTTGTCCTTTGACATTTTCGGAGGTTTTGACATGTCTGTCGTACAATACCCTCGTGTCAAATCATATAACTATCTGACTGAAACGGGTGTCCGGCAAACTTCTGAAAATCTCACCGAAATTTTCTTTTTTTCTTCGACTTTTTGTGAATTAATTTTGGTTTGATAAAACTTGAAAATCGTGTTTGTTTTTTTCTCAATTTCTCGTTTTAATTTTGCGGGATTGAGTGTAAGGTAGATTGCCCGCAGCCCCTCTTTTTTCTCGTTTGAAACTTCATCGCTTTCCATAATTCTCTGATACGGCGTTTTAGGTTTGTCGTATTTGCGATGCAGTTTGCCGCCGATGCGTGTTTTGGAAATTAATTTAATCACCGGCTGGAAAAAGTTTTTGTAAAGACGCGATGGGCCACGATACAAGTCATTAATCAAATCCATTTCTTCCAGAGTGTCGTATCGCAGATATCCCACCAATCTTCGGACATGCGTATAGTTTTTCTGCTCCACCAAACAGTTATCATTTTTCTTGTAAGCCCGCGACCTTGAAAAATCAATTCCCGTGTCAACCGAGTAGGCATACAGGTGGGCATTGATAAATTCGGTGCCGCCGTCAGAGTGAATTTCGGCCCATGAAAATGGACATCGCCCACGTGCCAGGTCAATTCCGGTTTTGGTATTTTCCTGTCCCTTTCCCCATGCAGCTTCCTGTTCTGTCCAGCCCGAAGATATGTCAGTTGCGTCTAGCGTACACACAAATTGTCCTGCTGCGGACGCCCCGCAGTGTTCCACCAAATCAATCTGCATATTTCCCATAACGCTTCGATCTTGATCTACAAACACCTTCACCGGTATCTTTTGATAGAGGAGGGGATTCTTTTTCTTGTGGTACTTTGCTTTCGCAATTTCAATTTCCTTTTGGTGTTTGAGTTTTCGGTCAATGGTGGCGCTTCCCATTTTCCGCAGCTTTTTTGCAACCTCATCCGAGCAGGAAAGCTCGCCCAGTTTCCGTAACTTTTCCGTTTCATTTTTCAAAGAAGTTTCTAGTCGTTGCCCGCAGGGGTGGTCAAAGATACGCCACATTTTGACTAGCGCTGGTTTGACGGAATTGTCATATATTTGGGGCCTCTTTTTTCTTTTGGCAGGCAGGTTATCGATATTGCTTTTGGGTCGTAGCTTCTGGGTCAGGTATTTTCTTTCTAGTTTAGTTCGATCTTCGGCTTCATCTAAAAGCTCGCCTCGTTTCTTTTTAGATTTGGTTTTCAAATACTCACTTCGAACTTCTTGTAAATACTGATTTCTTGATTGCATATTCATAGTTGTAAAATGAAGTTAATTATGTGAATAATTTACTTCACTTTACCGTAATGAATTTCGGTTTGAAATTAGATGATGTAACTGATACCCCTATGGTTTGATTTTAGATGATTTAATGCG
>Ga0209541_10005785_pt1 | contig 21435 bp, 19 predicted proteins | sample RifCSPlowO2_01_FD_184027 | JGI IMG/M metagenome (GOLD analysis project Ga0209541, IMG submission 184027) | Groundwater microbial communities from Rifle, Colorado - Rifle CSP2_plank lowO2_0.1 (SPAdes) (version 2) | ecosystem: Environmental > Aquatic > Deep subsurface > Groundwater | place...
AATCCATTGTATAACGTAACTTGTAACGCAATCCTCTCCTCATGCGTTCGTATCGTTTTAAATGGATATCTTTCAATATCATATCCCGCATCATGCCATATCTCTTGATGTAAACGTAACACTTCCGCCACATTAATAATTTGTTGTTCAAGATCTGTTTGGCCATGAAGATGTTCAAATGTATGAAACAACGGATGCCCCCCTACATCTTCTAACGTATCACTATGTACGTGCCCATATCCTATTGAGCGTCGCATCACATTTTTTGTAACCCACTCTCCCATCTTACTTGATGTCAGAAGCGATTTCACATATGTTCTAACCCCTTCTCGTGAATGCATCAGATCACTGGCATCAGAAGTATGCATTCGTACATACTCTACATACCCTGCCGCTAATAATGCCTCTTCAGCAACGTTATATTTTTGACTAACCGTATGAATAAAATTTCGTTGTTGAAATAATTCTTGATGAAATGAAGCCGTAATCTCTTCTAATTGCAATCTCACTTTTTCATCTATGTTTGATTTTTTTTCTTCAATCCAACTTGCCGAATTAACCTCTGGCCTTTCTGGCAACAAGCCATAATACAAAGGTAAACTCAATAATCCGCTCGCCAACATGACTTTTATTTTTGTGTTCATTATTCTTCTACTCCCTTCTCATATAATTCTCATTAAGATATTTTTTCACTTCATATTTTATTGGTCGTATAAGCATATATGCAAATAAACCCACTTTTAACAACCCTGGCAAATTAGTCTCAAACATTCCATAGATGTTTTCTCGGATACCTCGTAAAGACGAATCAATAAATTCTCGTCGCACTAACACTGGATAATCTGTTTGTATCATTTCAAAATCTCTAATATTGTGTTTCTCTAGTGTTTCTTGTGGAATCTGTGGCGTACGAGACTTCAAATCTTTTTTATAATCCGTCATATGCGCATAACTATTGTGATAAAAACATAATTCTTTAAACCGTTCTGAATACTTAAAATCCCCTTTTCCTAAGATATTAAGTAATATTTGGTATGCTGGAAAAAAGAACGAAGCGGTGCGTTCTGTTAACTCATTTTTAGTTCTCAACTGTCCGTTTATTGCTCCTGTTGCATCATCCTGAAATACTTCAATTATCTTTATCATCTCAGCCGTATATTTCTCAAAATTCGGTATTTTTGTGTGATAAGAATAAAAACGTTCTAAATCTCGATCCACTATTTCTGACCCTGTTTGTTGAACGCACAATTGTTGTATGCTCTGTAAACTTCGTTCTAAGATTGGCAAAGCATTTTGTGGCTCATCCAAATCTACTAAATCATCTAACGTTCGCAAAAACTTATACGTTGAAAAGAAAAATTGCCGTTCCGTTTTATTTGTTTTAAACGCTAACACCAATGATAAGTCATATAATCCTGAAAAATTATCTACTTCTAACCCTGCTTCTTCTAATTCTTTTCCTACGCCTGTGCAACGCAATAATATCTCTCGTAATCCCATTCACTTCCCCTCCTCTAACTTTGAAAGAATTGGCAAAACAATCAACTCCGAATCTACTCCTTCAACCTCTAACACATACGACATTTCTTGAATCACTTTTCCCTCATACTCACCTTTATTTTCTCTTTGTGCTAACAATTGGGATAAATTAAATTCTTGTCGTCGCATCCTCATCTTTTGTAGCTCTACATTTTCTCCACCAATTTGTTCAAATGCTCGTGTAAAACTTTGGTTATCTTTCTCATTCAGATAATCAATAATCCCTCTAAATATTTTAAAATCATGAATCATCGCCGCCGAATCAAACACTTGAACAAGAGAAGAAGTATCATAGATCAAATCATGTCCAAAAGAATCACCAAAATAAATAGCTCTATTCGCAATCTCTTCTGCATCTAAACCATATTTTACTTGTACTGGCATAGTTGATTTACACTTCGGCAACCCTCGCGCATCAAAAAAAGCATCAAACAAATCATCTAATCCCACAATCTTTGCTTTCTCCATTGAGATTACTGCTGATTTATTTGACAATATCACATTTGTATACCCCTGTTCTTTCAATTCTTCCAACACCACGCGAGCAGTAGGATTTACTGTAATTTCTAAAGGAGTATCATAATTTCCCCGTAACATAAAGTTATCCTGGTCCCACAGTAAATATTTTCCATTCATATATCTCTTAAAATAGCTCTCTTTTATAAATATTACTCTTAAAAAGTAGTAAATCATTCGCCTCTCCCTCATTTAAAAATAATCTATCTTTATATACTCTAAATATATTCTCCCAACCTAATGGACAATCACTCTCTTCTCACTCTTGTAGCTGATAAAAAAATAGCAACAATTCTCACCTCAACAGCCCAAGAACAACAAAAAATCTTTTCCCTCTATCTTCAAAATTATAATCGTAAACTTCAGCTTTTAGATGCTTTTTCACAAGAATGGAACAAAGGAAAAATAGATAGATTAAAAGAAATCATGCAAGAACTAACAAATATCGACCTTGCTCAAAATACCTCTATTTCTCAAGAAGAAAAAACCATCTTTCAAATAATCAATGAACTTAAACAACTCATTAAAAAAGAGTTAGATAAACGAAAAAACAAAACCAAATCAAAATTATACCACAAATTTAAATCCTTCCAATCTAAATTAAATATTCTTGAAAAAAATATCTCTCTTCAACTCAAATGGTTTGATAATAATAAAACGATTCTTGAAAAAAACAAGAATAAGTCTCAACTCATCAGTCTAATTCGTCGAGAAGGAGATGTCTTATTTGACATCAACTCTACTGATTTTAAAGAAATAATCCTGCAGATCAATACTCTTCTTGAAGAACATAACCTCACCACTCTTCCTGCTAATACTGCAGACTACTGCGAACAAGAACTACAAAAAGAACTCTTAGAATTTGAAAAAGATCGCCCCGACGAATCCATCACTAGTATAACTCCCCTCAAAGGTGGATTTGTAAATTACGTTGTTCTTGTCAAAACAAATAATCAGTGCGAATATGTCGCAAAAGCTTTCAAAAAAGCAGGCGATTTCAAACTCTCTCTTCGTGGTCGAAAATTAGTCACCGCCGCAGGCGGCCTAGTCGCTCCCGTTATTCGCCTCTCCAAAAATGAAATCATCTGTGAAAAAATACATGGCCAAGCGGTCTCCGATATTCTTCTCTCTCAACCAACCCTTGCGTCACATGCATTTCACACATTTGGCAGATCCGTTGCCATTATTCACAAAAACACTTTACAAGAGATGTCATTATATAATCCTCGAGCAATTTTCCAACATAAATATACTGCTGATTACGAGAACATCCGTAAAAAAATGAAATCTTTCCAGACATGGAAAGTGATCAATAAAAAAATGTATGCTGACTTCATCGCTGCCAGAAAAAAATATTATCCCTCCTACCTCTCAACAATTTTAAGTGATGTAAACTTAAGCAATTATTTCTATGTTGAAAATCCTGATACGGTTATCGTCATTGATTCCGATTACGTTAAAATTGGCGACCCTCTCACTGATATCGGAAGACTGACAAGTTCTATTCGCTACCAGTGCTTTCGTGCAAAGTTAACCCCTATCTATGCAAACCAAATTGTAAACTCCTTTCTTGCCGGATATAAATCCGTATTAAATATAGAATTACGAGGTATGGATTTATATCACGTTATTATTTATAGCATAATCATCTACAGCGCTAAACGCTTAATCGATAAAGTCACCCAATTAATTCAAACCAATAATGAATTCGCTCAACAGATTCCTACCCCTGAATATTTTTTCCAAGGAAATTTTCAAAAAGTCTCTTCCTATTTTGATCCCCGAGAAATAAATAAAGCACAAGAAGTACAATATAGTCTTGAACAAATCACTTTATTTATCAATGGCAAAAATGTAAATCCTCAATTAGCAGCATTTAAAAAAGCAGCATAATATTTTCAAAGCCGCATAATCTGTTCCATTTTCTATTCTATCATAGACTTTCCACAACCATAATCCTTTTTAATCCCTCTAAAAAAGAAAGAAAAGAAAGAACAAACAAACCAAAAAGAGTGATATTATGGGCGGTCTTGCAGATTTAGTCATTGGCATATCAGGAAACATTGGCGCAGGTAAAACCACCTTAATTGAAGCCGCCCAATCAGATAAATTCAAACATATCTTACTCGATACCCTCTCAATCAACCCTGCCGCCACAAAAAAAATAACTTCTTTACGAGAAGACGTCGATTTCACCCTTCTTCCTTCGTTTTATCAAAACCCTAAACGGTACGCTTTCACCGCGCAAATTAATTTTTTCAATGCCCGTCTCAAACGCGAACGACTCGTGCAAAATACCCCTGGCATCGTCTTAGTCGATAGACCAATCGAAGAAGACTATCACATCTTCGGCAAAGCTCAGCGTATTTTGGGCCATATGGATGAACAAGAATTCCAAATCTATGCCCAGACCTACCAAGAAATGGCTAATCATATCTATCCCCCTGACGTCTATATTTATTTAAAATCCGATCTTGCCACACTGCAACGCAATATAACCCATCGCGGCCGCAACGAAGAACAATTGTTAACCACAACCACCCACTATTTGGAAACACTCAATGGTTTATATGATCATTTTTTTCAAAAGCATGTCTCTGTTCCCATAATCGAAATTGATACAAGTAAAATGCACCCAAGTGATACGTTAGATGAAACCTACCTCAAAGACACCCTAACCCATATCGCAACACAACTCACAAAACATCTCAACATCCCCAAATTAACACCTCATCTTGGCAAATGGCTCTCCTACAATCCCACTCAAGCCGTCTTAGAACAAATTCAAGTCGAAGAAGAACTCAAAACCTATCTTGCAAATCATACCATTTTAATCTCCGTTGCCGGAAACATCGGTCTAGGCAAAACCGCAACCACTCGTATCCTCTCTCACGAATTAAACATCCCAGGAATCTATGAACTTGATGCCCAAAAAGACACCATCACCGACGACCTGCTTGCTCAATTTTTAGGAAATAAACCAAAGTACTGCTTTGAATTGCAGCGTCATCTGCTTCAAAAACGTCTTTCTCTTCGCGCCCAAAGCGCCGCAAAAAACATCAGCTGCGTTGAAGACCGAACACCCGAAGAAGATCCCGCCATCTTCCATCGTTTTTTCCATCAGCTCGGCTACTTAACAAATATCCAGCTTGACCAGCTTGAAACTGAATCGATGCACGCCTACCAAACCGCTCGTCCATCCCAACTTTTAATCGTCTTACAAGGCAAACCAGAACTTGCTCGCGAAAGAATCATCCAACGCGGCCGCCCCGAAGAAGTTGACGCCTGGAAACTCGAATCCGAATTAAAGCCACTTGCCAAACTATACTCCCAATTTCCCTCAATCGTCAAAAATTACGGCCTGCATCAAGGCCCAACTCTCATCTTTGACGTTGATCGCATTGATATAACTAATCGCGCCCATCAGGGATTTATGTATGAGCAGATATTACAGGCACTAAAACAATAGCATCATTCGTTTCATCATTTAAACTAAAACAAATAGCCGTAATCTTTAAAAACACACCCCAGTTTTAGCCTTTTATTGGCCCTGTAGCATAGCCTGGTAGTGCGCACGACTGATATAATTTAGATTAAACCCAAAATACATTTGAGTCATCTAAAAAATAGATATCGTGAGGTCCCGTGTTCAAATCACGGCGGGGCCATTTTTTTTAATATATAATAATGGTGATAGAGGAGAAATACACATGACTTTACAAACATTAGATACTGTAATTGCTAACAGTACAAAAGATCCTTTTGATGCAAACTATCGGCATGGCACTATCCATCCTCAATACTCTTCTCCAACGAATACAAGCATAATTCCTTTATTTCCCGAAGAAGAAACCTATTTCAACCAAAAAGGATTTGCAGTAATGTATGCTCCTACCATTCCTAACCCCCCTCAGCTTCCCATAAAAACAGGACAAGTTATTACTTTTCCGTATGTTTCTATGGGTAAATATAGTGAAAGTGCAATGCAAGGAGAACTTCAAATTATTCTTTCTGGATGTTCAAATACACTTCACTTAAGTCATTGGCATCCTTCCGTAATCCCTCTTGATAGATTAGTAAATACAGTAGAACACGACATTCTTTCACATGCCAAACGATTTAATAAATCAGAGAATCCAATCACTGTGTTTGTTGACGATGAATCATGGCGTTCTGTTATTAATGTTTTACATGAGAAATATACCACCCTCAAAGAATATTCACTTCCTGCTTGAAGTAAGAAACAATGATTGAGGATAAAAAACCATGAATCCAATTATCGATCCCACTAATCCTAATTATCAACATCGAGCTGCCCATCCTGATTTTTTTCATACAACTATTGGTGATATTCTTCCTCTGCACGAGCAAGAATCAACCTATTTGCAACATCAACAGTTTGATTTGTTCTATGCCTTCTCAACAACCAACGAACAATATACTCCTAAAAGAATACATCTTCCAGCTCTTCTGCTTGGCAGCTATAAAACAAGACCTGAAAAAATAATTGATGAAGGGTTACAAATTGCCTATTCTGAAAATTCATTTGGTGGCAGCATACGTGGCATACATCCCTCCCTACATTCTCCAGAAATAGTACTTCATAACATCGAACATATCATCTTACAGCAAAGTCATCGTTTTAACAGAACACAATCTCCTATCCCCCTAATTATATGTGATTCTACCTGGCTCACTACACTTGATACCTTTAAAAATAAATATTCAGTGCAAGAATATTGCATCTCAAGCGACGACACCTCATGGACACGTATCAATTGGCAAATAAATCAAGATTAATTTAATTACAACATTAAACTTTCCTAACCTCTCCCAACCATCTCGCAACACTCTCATTTTCTTCCACAACCTTTATATCCCTCTTTATTTTCCCCTTCGCTCATGCAAGCAAAATATCTCGCAACAGACCAACCTCTCAGCATTGATGATATTAGTCAACAAGGTATACTGTACGAATACATTCTTCCTCATCCAACCCAATATCAGCTCGCACTTGACGTCTGGAAAACCCGCCGCGGCTACCAATCACAAGACAAAATCGAACTCACTCCCCAAACTCCTAATTTGACGGGCATCATCGAAACATTTTACAAAGAACATCTCCACACCGACGACGAAGCCCGCTACATCCTCTCGGGCGCTGGTATATTCGACGTGCGTTCAAAACAAGACGAATGGATGCGCATAAGCGTTGAAGCCGGCGATTTAATCATCGTTCCTGCCAATACCTACCACCGCTTCAAATTAACAGACGAGAAATCAATCAAAGCCATCCGTTTGTTTAAAGACAATCCATCGTGGGTGCCAGTCTATCGTCCACAAGCTATCAATCGGGAATAAGAATAATTTTTCTCTCTTATTTTCACCTTTCCCAAAATTTCACCCTTCCACCCACTCCGTCTTCAATTGCTTAAGTGACGTCAACGTCTTTGTGCGCACAATTCCTCGCCGTGTAATCACCTGACGTAAAAAAGTATAAAATGCATCCTGGTCTTTTGTTCTCACTTTGATAATCAATTCCCAATCACCCGTGCAAATATCTACACTCTCAATTTCCGGATGTTTTGCAAGATCTTTACCTACTGTTTCAGGATCTCCATATTCATCTGCTGATAGATTAAGCAGTAGAACCGCACAAAAACCTTCTCCAATCTTCTTGTAATCAAACACCGCTTTATAGGTAATAATTTCTTGTTCCTCTTCCATACGTTTGATATTGTAATGAATCGTCGTCGCCGGTTCTTTCATTTTCTGCGCCAATCGCGCAATCTGCGGTGTACAATAGCCTATGTGAAGTAAAGGTAGCAATTTTGACTTAATATCTTTCATATTTTTGAATATTATTCAACTATTTATAAATTTTATGCCTAAAAATTGAATAATCTACAAGAAGATATATTAAGGGTTCCCTAATTCCCCTGTAAGTGAAAACCTATGCCCTTAAAAAACGATTACGCCCTTCATTTAAATCATCCTCTAAAAGAACTCTGGAAACCAGGTAAACGTCTTGATGCATTCAGTTTTGAGGGCGTGTGGATCGACGATGTTTTTACTGATGCCGCAACAATTGTTGCCTACGCCTCAAGAGACCCATTTTCAACCATAATACAATATCTTCGCCAAATCGAACACGACCCTCGCGATTGGCACCTCTCACATGAAGGTGAAAATATAAAGATAGGATACTATCCTAAGCAGATGTTTTAAATAATTTGACCTCAACCCATTTTCCTCATGTCCACCGCAACCCTCATCCAACCCCTACCCACCCTTCCCATTCTCGACCTAGATCACCCTGGAGCACAAGACCAAGACTACCGTAAACGACGTGAACTAATCACAACCGCCGCAGTAGAATTCCACGCACAATCAACATTAACACAATCCCCTTCAATCCCCCTCATTCAATACACTAAAGAAGAACACCACGTCTGGCAGCACGTCTACAAAAAACTAAAACCATTGCACGACAAACACGCCTGCTCCCTCTACAACCAAGGCCGCACACTCCTCAACCTCCCAACAGATCACATCCCTCAATTAGCAAACCTCAGTGAGCAACTCCAACAAATCAGCAATTTTCATCTTGAACCAATCCACGGCTTAGTTGATGCAAGAATCTTCCTCGCAAAACTTGCACACAACACCATGCTCTGCACCCAATACATCCGCCATCCTTCTAAACCCGAATTCACCCCTGAACCAGATATCATTCACGAAGTCCTCGGCCACGTTCCTCTATTCACCAATCCGCAACTCAATCATATCTCCCAATTAATCGGCCGTGCCGCAATCACCGCAACAGAAACACAACTCACCGCCCTCACAAGATTATACTGGTACACCATAGAATACGGATTAATAAACGAACATAACGAAATCAAAGCCCTAGGTGCCGGTCTTCTCGGCGGCCTTCACGACCTCCAAAACGCTTTTAGCGGCAACGCCATACTCAAACCATTCAACATGCAAGAAATAATTAATACTGACTTCAACTACTCATTTGAACAACCCCATTTCTTTGTTATACCATCGTTAGACGTATTGCAGAAAGAGACGGAAATATTGATTGAAAGTTTTTAAGAAATTTTCTCACACTAAAAACATCCCTCCCCCTCACCTTCTCAAAAACATCTCTAAAATCTCTCGGGGCGTCTTCACATGATACGTTGGCTGTGCACAATACTTTTCCCGCTCACCATCATGCACTAAAATCGTTTTCATACCCAGTGAATTACCTGCAATAATATCATCCACTTGCTTATCACCCACATACATCGCTCGATTGGCATCTACTCCCAATCGTTCTAACGCCGTCACAATCGGTTGCGGATGCGGCTTCACCTCTGTACAATCATCCCGATTAACCACAACATGGAAATAATGCCTAATCCCATGCCGCTCTAATAGACGTGGCAGCGAGTTTGAACCACGCGTCGTCACAAGCCCAATTTTATACTCTTGTGTATGTAAATACTCTAATAATTCTTTTGCTCCATCAGCTAAATAAAATTTATCATCAAACGTTCCTGATACTCTTTTATTCACTAAATCAAACTCCGCCTCTGTAATTTTCCTCTCTCCACGTCGATTATATCCTTCAACCATTAGCCGTCGCATTTCTTTGTAATCACTCCTACAACCAAACTGCATAATCTCTACTAGAATATATCCCATTTGCATCTGTTCTGATATCGCATTCAAACGCGTGTACAATTCTTCTTTATCTCCTCGTTGCAGCGTATTATCAAAATCAAATAACACCGCATCCATTTTTAATAAATCATCTAACATTCCTCTCCTAACACCATCACGAACAGAACGATAGTGAGCAACACTCTCCCGTGCAATTGCGGCAGCCTTCCCTGTATATCCTTCCGGCGTAAGCCTCAACAATTGTTCTTTTTCTGCAGAATCAGGCAACACCTCTTTAATTATCTGCTCTAACCCCTCTTTATCCAATTTTTTTCCGCGTGTCAACATCTTAATCTTTGTGTACACATCAGAAACACCTAATAATCTCCCCGCAATCTGCACCGCTTCACTCAACACCTCAGGCGTCGTTTGTAATTCTCGCAGTGCCCCTTCTTCATTAACCCGCAGCGTTTGTAAACCCTCTGCAATATATGAAAATCCAACCACACTTCCCGCAATTATTTCTCCATACATTCTCTCCCACGGATGATCGGTGAGGTCACGTTCAAATGCACTCATCAGCAATCCCTCTCGCATCCCTTCAATCAATCTATTTGTAATTTCAAAATATCCCTGCCCCACTTCAAAAAACCACGGATTAATCTTATGCGGCATAACTGACGAACCCACGTGCGTTTTCTTCCCCTCCTGATATAACCATCCTAACATCACATTCTGTCGAATATTATCACACAGATCCGCTCCAAACGTATTCAGTATCGCCATTTCATTAAATAACCGCACAATCCGCTGATGTGAAATGCGTTGATTCTCAATTCCCGCATACTCAAAACCAAACTTCTCAACAAACTTTCGCGCATAACTATCGATATCAAACTCTCCTGCAATTGCCATCATCGCATTATGATTTCCCACAGGACCAGAAAACTTCGCATTAAGCCGTATCTGTTCAAGCGCAGTTAAACTATCCACCATTTTATCTAACGTATATCCAAATCGTTTCCCAATCGTTGTAGGCGACGCATTCATCCCATGCGTTTTTCCAAGCACCGGCACATCTGCATACTGCTGCGCCATCTCCGCTAACCTATCTCCCACGTCTAATACTTTTGGCAGCCACACCGAATTGATCGCCTCACGTAGCATCAAATTATACGCAATATTATTTACATCCTCTGACGTCATCGGAAAATGCACAAACTCATTCAACCGGCCTAACCCCTCATCAGTTAACCGCTCACGCAAATACATCTCAACTGCTTTCACATCATGTTCAAGTGGTCCAATCCCCAAGCGTCCAAAATGGTCATATTCTGCAACTGCTCTGGAATCAAATTTCTCAGCTGCAACAATCCCACGCAGCACTTCTCTTTCTGTAATTGAAATTTCCGGCTTGCGCGCTAAATTTGAATCCGCAAGACTAATCAACGCCTCAATCTCCACAACCGCCCTATAGCGATGCAACGCTCCCTCTGAAAGGATATTTTTCAGTCCTTGCACAAACAACACTTCCCGTCCATCAAACGGACTAATAGAATGTAATCCTTGTAGATATAATCTTTGATCTTCTGCTGAATGTATATCTTGTTTCATAATTAATGCCTCATTTTGTATTTAAATTACTCAATTTTAATAATCTAAACATAACTTCAACCCCAATTGAAGTTATCCAAATTGCATTTAACATCATCCTGATTGCATGTAACATAAATGCGTTTAACACTTGATTGCATTTAACAATAATTTTTCTCAACTGACAAGCACCTACCTCTCCCACAACCTCTCGTATACTCTATGTCCTACTTCTGAAAAATTCCTAAAATAGCCGGTATACCACTGATTCAACAAAACACCAATTCGCTGCGACTCCTCAACATCCTTCCACGTCTCCACCCCGCCAGTTCGTATAACATTAAACTCTTGCGTTGGCCCGCTTTTCTTAAGATACTCCACCGCTCGCGCACATAACTCTAATGATGATTCACGTAACGGCTGCCCACTCACTCCGCCCCCAAACGTCTGTGTAAAATAATCATACAACTTCTGCTCTCGTCGTAAAATCTTCTCCCTCTGTTTCTCATACTGCGTTGACGTATTCCCAAAATTTACCCCATCATACCCAAGAGAACACAATACCTCAACCAACATCGGCACATCCGATAACATAGTATCATTTGAAAACTTTACAACCACCGGAATCACTCGTTTTCTCTCTCCATCTAAGACCCGCTCATCCAAAAAATGTGTCTTCACATACGTCAATCGCTCAACCAATCCATTATCCTGCACTTTTCCTTCACCTGTATTCGGACAACTTTCATTTATCTCTAAAAAATCCACACCCGCATTTTCATACAACCTCATACTGCTCACCAAATATTTCAATTTATCCTCACCTGAAAAATCGGGTGAACCCATCACACTCCAGCCTACCGGACAACCCAACATCCGCCCCATTGTATGCGCTCGAATCGAATTCTCTGAATCTCCATCGTTAGGCAATCCTAAAAAATTAGACGCCGCATTCGATTTCCCATACTTCACAAACGGCAAATACACTTTTTCTTTCGTATTTCCCGCCCTCTGATTCCACGTCCCCGTGCCGCCTAAATACCCACCGGCTCCTTGCATTGCTACCATCTCATAACATTCCCCATTCTTAAACATCCCCGCCGCATTCATCAAAGGAGTTCGAAATCGTATCCCCCATAACGTCCGTGCCATCTCCACGGGCGGCTCATATACTTCAGCTGGAATTTCTTTTTTCAATTGCGCTAAGAAATCCAATCTTCCTTGAGAATATTTTTCAACCACAATAGGTGCAGGCAATGTTCCCAAAAACGGCTGTAATCCTTTTTCCCATTTTGCGAGTGTTAATATATCCATGTGTACTACTTCTCCTCTGCAACATATTTTCTTTCAATTAGATGCTCAAGTTGTGCATACGGATCAAACGCATACTCTTGTCGTCTATCTCGTATTCTCCGTACACTTCGTGAAACATCCACTCCTAATCGTTCTTGTGCGTTAGTAAACGTCAACTTCTCAATCAAGTTGTCCGAAAAATTCTGTGAACGTAAATATTCTTCAAATAACGGCCACCACGCAAGTCCTGGAACACCAGACATAAACGGATGGCTCATCTTATCTGGCAGCGTATGCGGCGCATGATCTGTTTCAATCCAATCAATCTTCCCTTCACGTAAATACTCAAGCACTTTCGCCCGTGACTTGGGACTGCGCAGCGGTGGATTCATCTTCCACAGTAATCCTCTATCCTCTATTCTTTCTCCATCAACAACTTTTCTCCCAACCCCTTCATACTCTCTCCCCTGTACATTCATCTGCTGCCAATCATAGATAAAATGATGCGGACAAATTGCAGACGATACATTCATCCCTTCTTCTTTTGCAAGCGTAACCAATTCCACAGCTTTTGGCGAAGAAATATGCGCAATATGTAGTTTGCCTCTAAATCCTGTTTCGCGTACAAATCGCAGCTGATCTTTCACCGACTCAACTTCCGCTTCTTCCGGTCGCGCCAAACAATGTGTGAGTGCATGTAACGGATTCCACAACCGCGAATCCAACGCCGATTCTTTTTCGCAATGCACCGCTAATAATCCCGTATATCCTTCACATGCAAGAGTTTGATATACATTAAATTGATCTCGCTCGCTCACCACACCTAAATTCCCAACCGAATGTCCCGCATACAATTTTATCCCAACCACACGTGGAAAAAAATACCTATAGGTCTCAACCGCCAATTTCAATTGCTCTCTATCTTTTGTCGCACCTATATATACCCCATAAAACACTTCAGGTACACCTGCCTCATCCGCTTTACGCAACCGTCCTTCCACAACCTCTCGCGTCAATATCGGTGGATCTGTATTTGGCATATCAAATACCGCATCCACTCCAGAATCCCGCGCAACTTCTAACCCATGCTTAATAGTTTCTTTATATTGCTGATTAAAATCCCGTAAATGCACATGTGTATCTATATAAGCCATCATTAAAAAGAAAAAAAATCTATTTAAAACAATTGTGGTAATTCATATACCAATTTGGGTTATACGTATTCGAGTATATATTCTTCTGCGTATAAATCTTTATAAAAGAGTCATCATTCGAAAATTACAATCGTATCGAATCAATCTATGGTTTAATACTAAAAACGGAGGGGTTTTACTATGAAAAAAGCAATGGTGGGAATATCTATATTATTATTAGCGTTAGTGATTGTCGGTTGCGTCGATTATAAAGCATACGACGTAGCAACAGGAGATGCAGTTGCCGATACTGCAAAAGACGACGCATCTCTAATCAACGAGATTGCGCAAATCGAGCAAGAAGTTAAAAACGAAGACGCTGCATCAGCTGACGTAAAGACTCCTGATACCACCTCTGATGAAAAAGTTCAAGAAACACCGCTTACGGGCGCAGCAGTTACTGTTGATGCAAAAGAAACTACCTCTACTGAAACTCCAAAAGAAGAAACTCCACCAGTTGAAGAAACCGTTCTTCCTGAATTAAAAGAAGAAAAGTCATCTACAGTCATAGTTGCCGAAAAAACAAGCGATACAGAAAAAATCGTAACCGAAGTAATGGTTGAAAGCAACGAAACTGTAATTAAAGTAAAAGAAAACGACCTTTTAAAACTTCGTGTAAATGTAACCGACCCTGATAAAGACGTTGTCACATTTACCTATGGCAAACCTTTAGATAAAGCGGGTGAATGGAAAACTAACTACGGTGACGCCGGTGAATATAGTATCACTTTAACCGCAACTGATGGTAAACTCACTACGACAGAAAAAATAAAAATCCTTGTGCAGCGTGTCAACGTTCCACCTGTTGTCTCTGATTTAATTGATCTTAAAGTAAAAGAAGGCGAATTAGTTAAAATTGAACCAAAAGTAACTGATCCAAATGGTGACGCCGTAACCGTAAAAGTATCTGCTCCACTAGACACAAACAAATGGCAGACCGATCACACCAGTGCTGGTGAATATTTAATCAAATTGCTTGCCAGTGACGGAGAATTAAAGACAGAAAAAACCTTCCGCTTAACCGTTGAGAATGTAAATATGGCACCATCAATTGAAGGCCTACCAAAAGAGCTTCGTGTCAAAGAAGGTGAAACAGTGACATTAAAACCACTTGTCAAAGATTTAGATGAAGATGATGTGAAAGTAACCATCTCAAGTCCAGTTGGAGATAAAGGCATCTGGAAAACAAGCTACACCGATCATGGCGACTACACAGTTATTGTGACCGCAGATGATGGCAAGACACAAGTCAAAAAAGAAGTCAAAGTGATTGTTGAAGACGTCAACGTGCCGCCAATCATCAAAGACATAATTGTGCAGAAAAATTAGTTTTTTATTTTTTTTATTTTTTTAATAATATTAATTAAGTCATAATAATCATTTAATAATCATAAGGGTGATAGTGTTTATAGATAACTATTCCCATGAAAAAAAAAATCAAATTCATTTCGTTCACTGTACTTCTCCTAATTATATCTATTCTCTCTAGTTATTCTTTTGTTGCCGCGTCAGAAATGACCGTAAAAGAAGGCGACTTAGTTCGTCTCAAAGTAAGCGCAACCGACCAAGACAACGACAAATTAACTTATTATTTCCCGCAACCCTTCAACTCTCAAGGTGAATGGCAGACAACCTACGGCGACGCCGGGGAATATGACATTGAAGTTCTCGTTTCCGACGGAAAAAACGAAGTGCTTCAGCACGTCCGTCTTCTTGTTGAGAAACGTAACCAGCCTCCTATTTTAACTAAAACAGAAGTAACTGTAAAAGAAGGTGAAACAATTGACTTAAAACAATTTGTCAACGATCCCGATAAAGACCCTTTAACATATTCTTTCCCCTCACCCTTCTCCAAAAGTGGCACCTGGAAAACATCATTTGGCGACGCAGGCTACAAAATAATTCATTTCTACTTCACCGATGACGAATTCAATCAGAGCGGAAAAATTGCCATCAATATAATCCATTCCAATCAACCACCACAAATCAACTCTGTATTTGATGAAAAAGCGTTAATTGAACTCTCTGAAGGCAAAGAATACGATTTTTTTGTCAAAGCAAAAGACCCTGAATCAGATTCTCTCGAATACCTCTGGCAGTTAGACAACCAAACCATCAGCAACGAACAAAAATTCAAATACACTTTTTCCTACGCAAGTGAAGGCGACCATTATCTAACTCTTGAAGTAACCGACGGTCTTGAAACCATTCGCCGCACCTGGACTTTACTTGTCAAAGACAGTAATCGTCCTCCTACAATCACTCTTCCTAGTCTGAGCGCCAATGAAAATGAACGTATCACGCTTCAACTTCCTCCTCAAGATCAAGACGGTGACGATTTGATGTATACCTTGCCTCCTCCTTTTAAAGAAGACGGCACCTGGCAGACAACGTATGGTGATGCCGGCATCCATTTTTTCCCAATAACTGTATCAGATGGCAAAACAACTTTGATTTCAAATGTAACTATTACTATTGGCAAAGTCAATCGTCCTCCTCAATTCAATCTTCCTCCAAAAGCGTATCTTAGTGAAGGCCAGCAATGGGTTTTTCCTCTTGAAATCACTGATCCTGACAACGATCAATTCACTCTCACAATCGACGGCCTACCAAGTGATGCTGCACTCTCTCAACCCTTGCAACCTTCTGAAAAAAAACAAATTTCCTGGCAACCTAGCTACGATTACATTCAACGCAAAGGCGGTATGATCAGTAATGTTCTAAATACGTTACGTGTAGAACAACTCTTACTGCGCGAAAAGAAAATCCCTCTCACTATTCACGCCTGTGACCCACAGCAATGTAGCAACAGTACACTCACTCTTGTCGTCTACAACGTCAACCGTCCAGCTATTCTTCTTCCATTACAAGACGTCATCGTAAAAGAAACTGAAACTGTACAGATTACTCCGACAGCTCAAGACCCTGATGAAGACATCCTTCACTTTTCATTAACCCCTCCAGTAGGCAAACGCACAGGAAAATGGAAAACTACATTTGAAGACCAAGGTGAATACACTACCTACGTCACTGCCACCGACGGTAAAAATCCAGACACAAAACCAGTTAAGATCACCGTGCTTAAAACCAATCGCCCTCCTACAATCACCATCAAAAATGATGATGTCACCGTCAATGAAAACCAACAATTCCAAATCACGGCTAAAGCAACAGATCCAGATAACGACAACATCACTCTATCACTTGAAAATCCCCCCGCCGACGCTACATTCACCAATGGTGCATTTGTCTGGTCTCCTTCATTTGAAACTGTCCAAAATAAAACAGCTACACTTGTCAACGACCTCTCCAGTTCTTCACAATTTTTGAATAAAAAATTCAATTCCGAAGAAACCGTTTTATGGCTTACATTCAAAGCCTCAGATGGCGAACTAGAAACTATTCATCCAGTAAAGATTACCATCAAAAATATCAACCGTGCTCCCCAAATAGCAGGCTACACCCCTGACAGTTTAGCCACTGCCAAAGTCGAACAACCCGTTCGCTTCACCATTAACGCTGCAGATGAAGATGCTGATACCCTCTCCTATTACTGGACTTTTGGCATCGCCGAAACAACCGTCGAAGGCACAAACATCATCGATCGTACCTTCACCTATCCTGGCACAAAACAAGTCACCGTAAAAGTATCTGACGGCCGTGATAGTATGGAAAAAACCTGGGAAATTAATGTAGTTGAAGAAGAATCATCAATTCCTATTACTGTTCCCGCTCCCGAACAATCCTCACCTATCACGGGAAGTGCAACAAGCGATCTTCCTTCTGAAGAAATATACAAAGTGTACGTAATTGAACACAATTAGGTGACTATGACTTATTTTTTATCTTCTCAAATTGCTCTCAAACAATCTTTACAAAACATAAACCTTTTTAAACTCCTCTTCTCTCCCTCCTGCCTATGAAGAGCGTAAATCAAGAGATAGCAGAAATTCTTCAGAAAGATCTCGCGCTTCAAAAATGTTTGAAACGCGATTTGATTAATACCCGTTCTCTTGCCCGCACTCTCATTGAAGATCATAACCTCTCCTACTCAATAGACGCCGTGATTAGCGCTATTCGCCGCTATGACCTTGAAACCATCTCTCTTCTCTCATCTCAAGCTCAAAACGCATTTAAAAAGATGAGCATCACAACAAAAGACAACGTCACTCGTCTTACTCTCCATGACCGCGCTTTTACCACAATCGCTCAAGACACCATCGCCAAAAAAATCCTCAAAGAAAATATCCGTTTAATTAAATCCAAAGAAACAATCACTCTTCTTGTCAGCCAAAAAGATATTGAAAAAAAGATTGCGTTATTTGAAAAAAGCGACATCATCAACATCCAAAAGAACTTAACAGAAATTCGTCTGCAATTCGCTCAAGACATCACCGCAATCAAAGGCATCGTTGCCAGAGTAGCGTCTGAACTTGCGTTATGCGACATAAATATAGAAGAAATCATCTACAGCATGCCTGATCTTCTGATTTATGTTCGTGAAGAAGATTTGGTTTCCGCCCATAAAGCTCTGCTTGAGATAAAAAATCATAACCTCTCAAAATAAATATTGGCAACTTTTACGCTAGAATCCGTATCTCCTGTCACTCTTTTTAATCCATCAACTGATATTTCTCGTACACCTAACGTTCTCATCCAATCATTATATATCCCTTTTGGAGATATCTCAAATGGGAATGTGATATACTGAACATGATGTTTATCTAAAAGCGAAAATAAAATATCAGCTTTCAACTGTGGTTCATTCACTTCATCAACATCCCACACTAATCCTGAAACGTCTTCCCCAATATATCTACGGAAATGTTCGGTAACCATATCTTCCTCATAATAAGGCAGTCCACTAAGAACTACCGCAGATAAAGCTTGAAATTTCTCTTTAAACGCTTTAAATGAAGAATATGCCCCCTCCAGAAGTGCTACATCATGTTCATACCTTAAATTCATATTTTCTACTCGTTGTACTTTCACTGCTCTCTCTTCAAAAGAACCAACATACATCCTTCCTCCACTATTTGTATCTGTCTCATAATTTCCTGCACTTTCAGGAGTATCAATTTGTATCTGAATCGGACCTCCTCTTTCTGCCTCTAATTTTCTGACTAATGCCTCTATCTCTAATTGTAATGTCATAGAACACAAATATTTTATAGTTATAAAAACATTTAGATAGTACAGAATAAGAGTACAATATGGTATTTCCCAACCATCACTTTAATAAAATACTCTCTTTCTAAGACCGAATAATGGATGAAACACAAAAAGTAGCACTCGAAACCATCAAAATGAACAAACAAGCGCTCATCTTTGTCGCTTCTCGCCCCAGTGCTGAAAAAACCGCAGAAGAAATCGCTTCCTTAACCTCATTCAACTACCCCGAATTAGAACAAGAAATTCTTCACAAAATATCCACACCAACAAAACAATGCCGCAGACTATCTCATTGCGTAAAAAAAGGCATTGCGTTCCATCACTCCGGCCTAACGAGTCAGCAACGCGAATTAATCGAAGATGAATTCCGCAAAGGTACAATAAAAATAATTTGCGCAACCCCCACTTTAGCCGCTGGTGTCAATATGCCTGCATTTCGTGTCATCATTAAATCATTAAAACGTTTCAGCGAAAAATGGGGCAACGATTGGATTCCCGTCTTAGAATATTTGCAGATGGCTGGACGCGCCGGCCGACCCCAATACGAATCACATGGTGAAGCCATTTCTATTGCTAAAAACGACGCCGAAAAAGAAGAAATCTACGAACGCTACATTCTTGGCGTTCCCGAAGAGATATATTCCAAATTAGCTGCCGAACCGATTCTTAGAACCTCCCTCTTATCGTTAATCTCCTCTGGCATCATCAAAGATACGGAATCATTGCACAACTTCTATTCAAAAACATTCTGGGCGCACCAATACCAAGAATATCACAAATTAGCAGAAAAAATAGAAAAGATGGTCGCCCTGCTTAAAGAATGTCAATTTATTACTCTCGAAAATCAAGAGAATGCAACCACCTCTGATTCTGATATTTCAACTGAGTTTGTAAGCGCATCTTCTCTCTCAAAAAAACAAAAAAAAATAAAAGATAATACTCAAACTCAATCCACCCAAAAAATGCGCCCAACACTATTAGGCAAACGCATCTCTGAATTATACCTTGATCCCCTCACCGCTCGCCATCTCTTAGATTGCCTTGAAAACTTCACCGAAAAAAAACCTCTCTTCGCGTTATTACAAATGATTGCTCATACGTTAGAAATGCGTCCATTACTCAACATCAAAGTCAAAGAACGTGACGAAATCTTCGACCAGCTCAACAAACACTGCGACGATTTACTCAAACCAGAACCCAGCGCCTTCGATTTGGAATACGACCAATTCCTCAACTCCATCAAAACCGCATTATTCTTTGACGAATGGATTCAAGAAAAAGACGAAGAATATTTATTAGAAAAATACGACATCAGACCAGGCGAAATCCACGTCAAACTCGACCTCGCCGAATGGCTGCTCTACGCCAGTGAAGAATTTTCAAAAATAACCTCCAATCATCACGCCCAAAAAGAAATCCATAAACTCCGCTTACGGTTGCAATACGGCGTCAAAGAAGAACTCTTAACCCTGCTCAAACTCAAAGGCATCGGCAGAGTCAGAGCAAGAAAATTATATGCTAATGGCATCAAAGACCTCGGTGCAATTAAAACAATCGACATAACCACCCTCACCCAAATCCTAGGCTCCGCTCTCGCCCAAGACATCAAAATCCAAGTTGGTGAAGAAGTCATAGAAGAAATATCAGAAAGAAAAAGAAAAGGCCAGATGAGTTTGGGAAAGTATAATTGAACAAATAAAAATAATATAGTCTTAATCAAATATAATTTTTTCACAAATACTACCGAAAAAAAGGAATAACTCCTCTCTTTTCCTCAATCACAAAATCTAGTTTAGTCACTCCTAATTGTGATTTAAATATCCCTCCTAATGTATGCACAAACAACGGCAACATTTTCTTTAATTCAGAAAGTAAAGTCTTATCCCATACCCACACAATAAGTATCCCCTTATTTTCATACACTTTACTAAAATCTAACTTCATAATTGCTAATTTATGTGAAAGTAAAATAGAACTGCTCCAGATCTCAATAAACATACAATCAAATTCCTCATACCTTGGCTTTGGAAACCAAACATCCAGAAAATTACCATCATTTAATTCTGCCACACCAAACTTCAGTCTAAATTTCCGAGAAGTACGTAGTTCTAATCGCGTAACAAAATTCTGCGATTTTAATTCACACTCAATATACACTCTTTTTACATTCTCCTTATTTCGAATAACCGTCATTAGAACCATAACACTTGTCAAGTACTTAAATTTTCCTAAAATATGATTTTTCCACCAGTGTATAGTTCCACTGGTGGCGTACCACATCGGTCTTCACATAGATTGGAAAAATCATGGTCGAAAAATCGCCCCGAGCGAAGCGAACATGCCACTGGTGTTGAGCCCGCAGGCGATCACCAGTGGTGGGCGATTTTTCTGACTCTCAAAACTCCCTTGCCACATCACTCACCCTAACTTCATCAATAGTTCCTTTAAACCCATTCTCATACGCATTCAACCC
>Ga0209541_10005786_pt1 | contig 21430 bp, 17 predicted proteins | sample RifCSPlowO2_01_FD_184027 | JGI IMG/M metagenome (GOLD analysis project Ga0209541, IMG submission 184027) | Groundwater microbial communities from Rifle, Colorado - Rifle CSP2_plank lowO2_0.1 (SPAdes) (version 2) | ecosystem: Environmental > Aquatic > Deep subsurface > Groundwater | place...
TACCACAGGCTTGCCCGTGGGTCTCTATTTGGCGCGAGCCGCCCTTGTATTTTAAATAATTATATAGTATATCTAATCCAGAACATTGACTTTTTTAAATTAAAAAAAGGGGCATATATGTCGGCTGAGACAAAAACACCGGACGAGATTAAAACCGTTGGCGACCTGCTTAAAGCGGCAGAAAACGACCCGGGACTGCTTGACCGGGCGCATCGCAAAGTATGGGAAGCAATATCGGCTACGGTAGATGGCAGAGAGCCGGAAATTCTTTCGGAGCCGAACGCCAAAGATCCTGATGTTGCCCGCAAACGCAGGTTATATCATGATCAACCGGCGCGGCGCGTACTTTTGCCATCATTTGCCAATGAGCTATTCGGCAACGCTCCGGACTTGGCCGAGATTGCGGAATATTTTAGACAAGCGGCAAGAAGCGAGAAGTTCAGAAAAATGCTGCTTGAAGTCACGGGGGATACCGGTTGCGGTAAAACAACGCTAACAGATGCAATTGCTGAACGGATGGAACAAAAAAGTTTTTTTTCTCTGGCCGAATGTGAGTATCACGAAGATCCGTTGCATGCTATTCCCAAAAATGAACGAGTGCGTATTTTAAAACGCAGATTCAAAGGAGAACTATGCAGAGCGTGTGAATTAGACCTCCAACAGAAATATCATGATGACTGGAGAAGTTTGCCAGTCAAAAAATTGCCTTATCGTCTGACCGCGGGGATTGGAATGTTGCGCAAAGAGACTGCGTTGCCCAAACCTCAAGGATCAGGAAGTATTCCTGATGACTGGCATCAAATTTTTAAGAACGTAAATGGCGGAATTTTTTTTGTAGATCTTGCAAGGCAACCCGATGAATTTAGCGATCTGCTAATGAGCTTTGTCACTGATGGAACTTTGCCTGCCAAGGATCAAACCGCCTGGTGGCCGGATTTCGTAGTGGTCAGTGTGGGTAATAAAAAACTAGACACGAAGAGCGCAACCGATCGGGTTGTGCCGATAGAGCTCCGTTTTACCACAGACCCCCTGGTTGAGCTGCGAATTCAAAGAAAAGAACAAGAGCGAGAAGAGGGAGAGGAAGATGATTCCCATTTTGTCCCATGGGTTGAAGAAGCGGGTTGCCGGATATTGGCCGCATCGCGCCTTGAAGCGGACAGCTACCAAGCCAAGTTAAAGCTAAAAAGTGATGAGGCATTGGATTTTTATAGCGGGGTAGCGATTTCGCCCCGTGCTTACAGTTACAAAGAATTGCGGGAGAAAAGACCCGATGACGGTAAAAACGGCATAACTGTCAGGGGGGGCACCAGACTATTGTCCTTGGTCAGACAGTATCATGGATGTGCAGGCATTACCCACCTCGTAATGGCGTTTCGCGAGGCAGGACTCGATAAACTTAATGCCAAGGCTGTAGATAGAATCAAAGAACAGTTGGGTTCTTTGGAAAAGAATCCGCAAGGGGAATACGATACTGCCCCGCTGGAGCTGTGGTATCAAAAACACGCCGTGGAAGATCTGGTACGCGGTCTAAGTGGAAATGCGACATTCGAAAAAATGCAGAAGGAATACTTTGACCGATATATGGAAAATGCGCAGGCGTATATTAACAAAACCCTCGTTGAAATCAAAGATGATAAAGGGAAAATAACCGATAGGATAGAACCAAATGAAGATTTCATGAAAAAACTGGAGAAACAAATCGCTATTATTGGTTCGGCTGCCGACGGTTTTAGAAGAAACGTGGTATCGTTCTACGAAAACCCGCCCTATGTCCTTAGCGATTACCCACACCTGCAAGACGCGATTATTAAAAAAATTGAGAGCGAATATTACAGTAACGTAAGATGTGCTGTAACCGGAAGAGAACCGGACCAGGAAAAAGCCAAAACTTTTGATCCGAACAGGGCCCGGCAAAACCGCGACAAAATAAAGAATGAATTACTTAAAGAGAGAGGATACCAGCCGTGTTGCTGGGAGAACTTGTTAAGTTACGCCAGACGAATTTTTAAATAACGGCACCTGCTAAAGGTGTCTTTTTTTGTGGACTTTTTTTACCAGTTGTGGTACGAATACGAATACAGAAATTCGGCCTTTTACAATTAGGAGGATCACAGAATGGACACCATATTTCGTCCCTACCATCCTTCGTCCGGCCAGCGCAGTGACCGATCAGCCGGAGATCGCCAGCGCCACCGCCAAAAGATTCGCGAGACAATCCGCCAAAACATTCCCGACATTATAGCCGAAGAGTCCATCATCGGCAAAGACGGAAAGCGTGTAATTAAAGTGCTTATTCGCGGAGTTAAAGAATACCGCTTTGTTTACGGCGAAAACGCGCCCGGCGTGGGACAAGGCGGGGACGGTGACCTGCAGCCCGGACAAACCATTGGCCAGGGGAAAAAAGGCGCCCAGGGCCAACAGGCCGGAGACCAGCCCGGCGTGGACTACTATGAGACCGAGGTAAATCTTGACGAGCTCATTGAGCTGATGTTTGAGGATCTGGAACTGCCAGATCTTGAACGCAAACAGTTGCGCCAAATAGAAACAGAACGACAGTTTAGACAGAAAGGGCACCGAAAAAAGGGAATTCGGGTGCGTCTGGATAAAAGAAAGACGGCGAGAGAGCGGATAAAACGCAAAAAGGCCAACCAGATAGCAGAAGAGGCAATTGAGGCGTATGACAAGGACGGCCAGCCGATTATACAAGAAGATAAGCTGCGTTTTCCTTTTCATGAAAAAGATCTTAGATATCACAAGGTTGTTACGGAAACGCGCCCCGAATCCAATGCCGTGGTGCTCTGCATCATGGACTCCTCCGGTTCCATGGATACGATGAAAAAATATCTGGCGCGCAGTTTCTTTTTCCTGCTATACCAATTTTTACGCACCCGCTATCAGAATGTTGAGATTGTGTTTATCGCCCATCACACCGAAGCCCGCGAAGTGACCGAAGAAGAATTTTTCCACAAAGGTGAGTCCGGCGGAACATTTATTTCGTCCGGATACAACAAGGCCCTGAAAATTATCAACGAACGATATCATCCGGCGTTGTGGAATGTTTATGCATTCCATTGTTCCGACGGCGACAATTTTGAATCCGACAATGCCTCTGCGCTGAAAGCGGCGCGGGAATTGGCCCAAATTTCCAACCTGTTCGGCTATGGCGAAATCAAACCCTTGGGCGCGGGATATTACGGCAGCAGCATGATCCAGTATTTCTCGCAGATTCAGGAGTCAAACTTCCTCACAGTGCAAATTCAGCGCAAAGAGGATATTTGGCCGTCGTTTAAGACATTTTTGAGTAAAGACCGTGCTAACAAAAATGAGGTGAACCCATGAACGCATGGAACATGGAAGATCTCCAGGACTGGAACCAACGTATTGTTGAGTTGGTGCAAAAATTCGGACTTGATCCTTATCCCCAGGAATTTGAAGTGTGCGATTATGAGGGCATGCTTTCCTACATGGTCTATTCCGGCATGCCATCCCACTACCCGCACTGGTCCTACGGCAAAGGATACGAAAAATTAAAAACCCTTTATGACTACGGTTTGAGCGGCCTGCCCTATGAGATGGTAATCAATTCCAATCCATCCATCGCCTATCTCATGCGCGATAACAGTTTAGCTTTGCAGATTCTCACCATCGCCCATGTGTACGCGCACAGCGATTTTTTCAAGAACAACTTCACCTTCAAAACCACTCACGCGGGATACACCATTGAGACCTTCAAGGCCCACGCCAACCGCGTGCGCCATTACATTGAAGATCCGAGCATCGGATTGGAAAAAGTTGAAGCAATACTTGATGCCGCCCATGCGCTTTCGCTCCAATGTAGGCGCAACCTGGCGATTAAGAAAGAAAGGCCCGAGGAAGAAAAAAAGCGGAAAATTGACGAAGCGAAACCCCCGCATGATCCTTTCGGCGCAATACACCGAAGATCCGAGCGTGTGGAGCCGGATCTAAAAAAAATTCCTTATCACCCCGATGAAGATATCTTGCTTTTTATCCGGGATCACAATCCGCATCTGGCCGAATGGGAAAAAGACCTGTTGACGATCGTGCACGAACAGGCACAATACTTCATTCCCCAGATCGAAACCAAGATCATGAACGAGGGCTGGGCAAGCTTTTGGCACAAGCGCATTTTTGAAGCATTGGATCCGCCGCAGAGACTGCGCCTGGAATTCATCGTGCGCCACACCCAAGTTATTTGCCCAACTCCCTACGGACTCAACCCCTATCACGTTGGCATGAAGATCTGGGAAGACATTGAAAAGCGCTGGGATAAAGGCCGTTTCGGTCCGAAATATGAGTTATGCCCGGCCAACGAGCGAGATGATTGGGACACAAAAACAATGAAAGGCATGGATAAGATCTTTATGGTTCGCGAAGTTGAGCGGGACTCGTCTTTTCTTCGCCGATTCCTTACCGAAGACATGGTCCGCGAGCTCAAACTGTTTGAACATCAAATCCGCGACAACGACCGGATCGTTACCCGCGTTGCGGATGAAGACAATTGGCAAGCGATCAAAAACACCCTGATTCAAAACGTGGGTACCGGCACTATTCCGGTGATCAAAGTCGAGAACGCGGATTATAACAGCAATCGGACGCTATTTTTGAAACACGCGCACGACGGTCGCGACCTCCAGTTGGAGTACGCCGAGAATACGTTGAAATACGTCCAACGGTTGTGGGGACACGAAGTTGTCCTTGAAACTACAGTCAACGAAAAACCGGCGCTTCTTTGCTTCGCCGGCAACAGATTAACAGTCAAGCCCATTGAATAGGAATGGGCTTTTTATTTTTAAAACAAAGGGGTAAGATGTATGTAATTCCAGAAGGAGTGCGACTATGAAGCTGGTAATTGATACTATCACCACGCCGCCCGAACTTTTTCGGGAGCTCCTTGACAAGATTTGGGAGATTCAGAATCTTCCTAAGACCAACGATTATCTCGTGGTTGAGGGTTATCTTATTGACGTTCTCATGGAGTTTTTTTACAAAGAGAAAGGCGACCTGAACGAATATCACCTCAATACAATTCTTTATTTGCTTCTCCCGCAAAACGGACGGGAGGCGAATTTAAGAATAAAATATATCGGAGATACAGCACTTTTGGTCTCCGGCGTATTTACCGCTCAAAAGCTGATCTCCCATAGAATTTTAGGTACGGAATACTATATTCGGACCGCCGCAACCGCATATCAGAAGCTGTATGAACGGATAATTAAAGAGGTGGGCGAGGCCGTTGTTTTTAATACCCTTGCCTCGGATATACAAAAATTTGTTCAGGTCCTTTCGTATGTGCTCGTGGAGGGAAATATTGGTATGGAACTTGATGTGGTCGCCGCCGTATGGAAGCGTTATGTGAATACGGGCGATCAAAAAAAATTACAATGGCTCCGCGAACAAGGAATCTATATACCGGAAAAAGATATTCTACAATAGAAATCGCGTACTACGCGATTTTTTATTTTAATTAGGCAAATTGGTCGATAAAACAGCTTACACGAACTTGACTGGGATTGACAAAACTTTCTATTCCTATACACTAAAACAATGCCAATTACACGATCAGCAAAAAAGGCCCTGCGCCAATCCGTACGGCGGCGCAAGCAAAACCTCCAAAAAAAGGAGGCATATAAACACGTGGTTCGCGATATCCGGCGAGCAATAACGGCCGACAAATTTGCCGATGCCCAAAAACTTCTTCCCGCGCTTTACAAGGCGCTGGATAAAGCCGCCAAAACCAATGCCATCAAAAAAAATAAAGCCAGTCGTTTAAAATCGCGGCTTGCTAAATTTATTTCCGGCGCGGCGAAATCAAAATCAGAAACCCCGATTAGAAAGAAACAAACTTAGTGGCTCTATCTATTCGGGGTTTTAAACAAAATAAGCATTTTGCAAAAAAGATATCGGGTGTTTCTTTCTAACGGGACGAAAATAGTATGTGAACAAGTGACTCTTTCGGCCTAGATAGGCCGATTTTTATTTTAAAATCCTCTTCGAAAAACCTTTTTACGCCCTGTTCCAAATTTTTCGTAGGAATTGTCCGTGTTATAACCGCGGATTTTTTCACAACATACGGATGCGGCGCTATGGATTTAGGTATGGCTTTTTTTTGCTCTTCACATGATTTCACGAGATATAAATTGCGCGCCCGACCGGATAAATAGGAAAACGTATTAAACTCATCCTGGCCGCCGTCTAATAAGTCGAAAAGTGCGGGAAGCGCTTTCGCGCGCGAAGTAAAAAACACATCTCCAAGATGAAAAATAGTGGGCGGCTCTACGGAGAATGAGATATTTCTTTGCGTATTGCGGCCATTAAGCAGCGCCATTTTATCAAGTTCGTTCGCAATACGCCATAAATCTGCGCCCCAAGACGCGAGACGCAAAAAGTCATCCGGCTTTAACGCCACCCCCCGCGTTCGCGCTTCTTCTTCCAGCCATTTTTTAAGCTCGCGCGGCGCCAGAAGACGAAATTCCTGCGACTTTGCACCCGCATCTTGAACCCCGTTACTCCTCGCCTCAAGAGACGAGACTTCTCCCAAAGAAGCTGATATGTGACTTTCGGTTGTCAGTCCTCTCCAGCCCAAAGGTCTAGGTTTTGGGGGAGTAACGGGGTGAATTTCTTTTAAACGCCCGCTACCAGCATTATCCAAGGCGCCATCCCATAAAATCAAAATTGTGTCTAGAGCATGTCTGGCGGCCGCTACCGCTGATTTAATCTGCGGAAATGATTCGGCGGCAGCAAATGCGTATTCAATCACCACAAGTTTTTTGGATTCAAAAAGCGAGCCCGATTCCAGCACACACTTTATATCCTCCGCCCTATTCTCCGTGAGATCAAAACGGTGAAAATTAAAATTGTTTCCGGCTTTTTCCCGGTATTGGGCGATTATCTCGTTCAATTTTTTCCGGCTCCGGTAGGTATCGGGGCCGTATAAGATATAAATCATACAAGTATCAAGTATTAAGTATCAAGTATTAAGAATCAAGTATTAAGGACTGAACGGATTTTCCTTAATACTTAATACTGTATACTTAATACTATTTCTGGTGTTTCGGACAAAAGTGCGTTGCTCTCTGCCCCACGACTATGCGTTTAATAATCGCGCCGTCACGAGAACATTTCTCTCCTGTTCTTTGATAAACCTTACGAACCGCATAATATCCTCCCTCGGAATCGTCCGGTTTGCGGTAATTGCGCATGGTTGTCCCTTCTTTATTTATAGCATTCTTAAGAACGCGCCGACAGGCCCTATAAAGCCGGCTCAATTCAGCGGATGAAAGATCGCGTCCTCTGCGCAGGGATCGGATCCCTGCGAACCACAAGACCTCATCCGCATAAATATTACCAATGCCCGAAATTATATTTTGATTTAATAAGAGAGATTTTATGATACCATTCTTTTTTCGTAAACGGTTCCGAAATTCGGCTAAAGAAATTTTTAAAGGATCGGGGCCCACTAAATCCTGCGGATTTGCCGCCAGCCGCACGCGCCCGAATTTACGAACATCGTTAAAAATCAGCCGCACGCCTCCGCTTAGATCAATCCGCATGCGATCGTGCGGACTTTTCCTGTCCGGATTTAATAAAATCTGTCCGGTCATCATTAAATGGATCAAAAGGTTGTTGCCGGAAGACAACACGAATGCAATATTTTTGCCAAAACGTTCAACGCTTTTAATTTTTTTCCCGATAACGGCGTGCCTCGTATATTCGTAAATTCGTTTCGGATTAGTTATTTGTTGACGCTGGCTTCCCCGAAAAATCCGCGGCGTATCGGATTCCATACTTAAAATCCTCCGCCCGCAAATCCGCGGCCGGAGGTAACGCACAATGGTTTCTACTTCAGGGAGTTCCGGCATATAAATTTATAATCCCTGCCAGAGGACCATGGGCTTGCCCAGGGTTGAATGGCAGCCCGAAGCGAAGCGGAGGGGATTATATAGACCCAGTAATTTTGCAAAGCATATACGCATTTTGCAAAATTACTGGAAGGTACGGAGTACCACGGGCTTGCCCGTGGGTCTCTATATTATTTCGCTATTATAACAACTTTGTGCGACACCGAGTGTCTAACATTTTTATATCAGAATTGTAGCAACTTTCGTCCCGCCCCAATTCCGTACGAAGTCAGCAGTAAAATTAGGGTTATCTCGCGGCAACGCCTACGACTTATCGCATCTCAAAACCCAATTAATATCTGAATTGAGGCGGGACTCCGCATGCTTTCATTATACAACTTCAGAATTGTAACACGCTTCGCAATATACTATCTCCGGCCTTTCCGGCGCGTAACTTGTCTCAAACTCATTGGGGCATGGATGCTCGCCATGGATATGAGTAGCAGTATTCGTATATTGATTCGGTCCTTTATCTTTTGACTTTTGACCTTCGCATTCGCATCTCCTTGGCCACAGTTTTAATGGGTTTCTTTGCTTGATTCTCTGATAATGCCTGCAGTTGGGGCATAAACGGGGCAAAGGAATACTCATTTTACGGTAAAAGGCAAGCTCTTGGGGGATAATCTTAAAGGCCTCGGTGCATTGTTCGTTACACTTTGGGACATCGGATGTCCCGATGTTATGAGCGCATTCAATGACTTTGTTTATAATATCGTCTGTAACGTCCTTAATATGGTCCGGTATCTGGTTATTTTTAATCTGGATCTCGTAGTTTCGGGGTTCCGGGTCTTTCCAAGAGTATCCCTGCTCTATTGCCTGTTCCTTGGTTAAGGGGAAGTATTCCTGGGCTATGGTTTCATTATATGAGAATGGGGAGAGTTCGGATGGGAAGAATTCACCGTATTTATATACTCTGCCTTTCTTATCTACATAGGGCATGGAGTTCATGTGTTTTATGATTTTGGGGACTAGGGACTCGTATTCTTCCTTGGTGTATTGGCGGTTTAAGATGCAGTATTGCTTGTTACGCAGACCGGTGCAACCAAAAAGGTTTGATGATCCGGATCCGCACCAAAAACTGTATTGTACATCCATTACATTTCTAAAAACGATGTGACTGAATTTAATATTGCTAGCCTTCAGCCCCACAGTCATACATTCATACAGTCGTTCCGCTCCGTATCCCCAATCAGTATAATCATAGCAATCTTTAGTGGAGGGAACGTGGGTAAGTACTACGAATTTACTATCTTCCACGTCGGTAATTAAAAAACTTTGCTGAACGTTTTTAGAGTGATAAATATAATCTCCAGAGATCCGGGTATTAGAAAAACCGCGCATATATTTTTGCGGTTGCGCATTCCAAAATTTCTCCGCCTCAAACCGCAGTTTTTCAAAATTTTCAAATGATCCAAGCCGAAATTCTTCTAATTTTTTAAAATAGTTATCTCTATCGTAAGGAACATTAAAAATGTGGTAAGATTTATTTCTTAAATTAACGCAACCAAAACAATTTGTGCATCCGATACAATTTTTAGATAGCCATACTTCCGTGCATGACGAACAATCCACCGAAAAAACAGTGCGATAGCACTTATGTATGTTAAAATTATGCGCCGACAATTCGGATTCCGAGATATTCCCGTTATCAAAACAATCTTTACAGTTAAACACGCCCGAGCCGTATGCGGAATCCTGCACCACATCCGCATCGGAGATTAAATAACAATTTTTAAGCTCACCGGCCCAATTTGAATAATCACTGTTTATACAAGTCGTGTACTCGGTAAGAAGTATGGGGTGCGGAACCGCCCGCATGAGCTGCCGAAATTGTTCAAAAAACGGCTGCGCAAAATCATACTTTCTTCCGAACTGCAAAGGATCCCATTGATCGCCCCACCAATATTTTTGATCATATACGTTAAACGGTTTTTCAATCGAATACGTAGAGAGTAATTGTTCCGTATGTCCCGGAACATCGCAACTCCGCTTATAGAGCGTTTTTTCATTTCGCCAAAGTAATCTGCGTCGCAGTCGACACTCCGGACAAAAAGTCGGAGACGGGACTTTGATTTTTTCGTAAAACAAAAAGTCCTCCGGTTCGATGGTGAACTGGTTTTTACAGTTTTGGCAGATTTTAGTTTCCTGAGTCATTTTAATACGTTTTGGACGTTCTTCGCTCAACGCAAAAAACCAAGATTATTCTCTCGTAAATTTTAATCCGGTAAAAAATCCGGTATGATCCGATACGCCTCCGCCAAACATTATCCTCGCCTTTCATTTTCTGGATATCTCCGAAGTGGGGGTCTAAAGGGAGCAACCGGATGACATTAAGAATTGCCTCGGCGTCAGACCGGGGTATTTTATGCAAAATCCTAAAAACACCGGGATCAACTTGTAAATCCCAGCTTTTTAACAAGTTCATTATAGGAAAGCGTTTTTCTTCTGCCTAAATTGTGTTCGGCCGCCTTTAGCGCATTTTTCTGCGCGACCGTGGGTTGAAATTCTTCTATTGTCTTAAGTCCGCGTAACATCTCATATTCCTTGCGCGGAATTACTACCAGGTCATCTTCCCGAACCATTTTTTTAGGAATAGTAATTACGTTCATGGTGTCATGATAACACGCCGCAGGTTGTGCGGCAAGTCATTAATTTTTTAATCATATAATCTCTTTCAGATAACACTCCTTGCAATAAATAATTGGCGCGTCCTCTTTTCGATAATTCGTGCGAAAGGATTTACCGCATTTATCGCAGGTATGCTCCACCAGTGTCATTTGCCAGACCCAGCGCTTAACTTTTTCCTCAATCCGGCAAAAAGGACAACGGCGCGGAAGCGGAAAATTATGAACGGATTTTTATAGTTTTGGCATCTTCGTGATTCTTGATTCATCCCGTTAGAAGTTTATTCTTGTGCTAACCTCGACCCCAAATACCAGTTGGTATGTTGTCTTGAACCCCAGTAAAAGTTTGACATATACTTCTAACGGGATTCATGCTTATTGATTCAAAGGAGCTTGCTCACCCCAATTCTTTCCCATTTCAACATCCACCGCCAACGGAACTTTTAATTTAGCAGTGTTCTCCATTATTTCTTTAATCTTTGGGGCATACTTTTTGACTGTCACATCCTTTATCTCAAACAAAAGTTCGTCATGCACCTGTAAAAGCATCCGCACCTTATCCTCTAATTTTTCTTTACGGACCCAATCGTCAATTTTTATCATTGCCATTTTAATTATGTCGCCAGTGGCAGTCCCTTGCACCGGCATATTCACGGCCATGCGCTCGGCCTCACGCTTCATCTGCCAATTCGGAGATAAAATTTCCGGGATGTAACGCCGGCGTCCAAAAATGGTCTCCACATATCCTTTTTCTTCGGCAAATTGTTTGGTTTCAATAATATAATTAGCGATGCCGGAAAATTTTTTAAAATACTCATCTATAAATTTTTTGGCATCATCCCGCGACATGCCGGTTGCCTCGGAAAGCGCTTGCGATCCCATGCCGTAAAGCACTCCGAAATTAAGGGTCTTGGCCGCTCTACGCAATTCCGGCGTAACTTTAGCCAAGGAAACATTATAAATTTCCGCGGCGGTCATTTTGTGAATATCGAGTCCGTTTTGAAAGGCCTCAATCATTTTTGTGTCATTGGCAATGTGCGCCGCGACCCGAAGTTCAATCTGCGAATAATCAAATGAAACAAGCCTAAATCCTTTTTCAGCAACAAACGCCTTGCGAACTTCTTTTCCGTAATCCGACATTATGGGAATATTTTGCAGATTTGGATTGGCTGAAGACAGCCGCCCGGTCGCGGTACCGGTTTGATTAAATGTGGTATGCAAACGTCCGGTTTTAGGATCAACCAGCAAAGGAAGCGTATCAACATAGGTTGTTTTCAATTTCATGAGTTCGCGATAATCCAAAATTTTGGGGACAATCGCGTGCTTCTCTTTTAATTTCTCAAGTTCCGATTCACGAGTGGAGACCACTCCGCCTTTATCGGTTTTACGCAGCCCTTTGGTCGCCAAAAGCAATTTGTCAAAGAGGATTCGCGATAATTGCTGGGATGAATTAATGTTGAATTCCTCGCCCGACTCGTGATAAATTTCTTGGGTGAGTTTTTTAAGTTCGGCGTCTATTTTCACCGAGAGCCCCTGCAAATATTTTTTATCAAACAAAATTCCCTTCTCTTCCATGTCCGCCAGAATAGGCGTAAGCGGCATTTCAATATCCAAAAACACCTTGCGGATTTCCCCTTCGGAAAGCTTTGCCTCAAGAGACGATACGATCTCAAAAAAGTGAATAAATTCATCCGGCGCATCCTGGGAAACCATACGGCCGAGTTCACGCGAAGCAACAGCCAGATATGAAAAGTCCCGTAAAAATTGACTGGTTAAATAAGCGGCAATCATGGTATCAAAATAAATGCCGCAAATATTCACGGCTTGCGCGCGTAAAAATTGGATAATTCCCTTCCCGTCATGCGCATACCATTCGCGCTTGCCCTCCAAAATGCTTTTCACCGTCTTTTCTCGAAAAAGCGGCTTGTTTATGACCACAACCGCACCGGACTCATCCTCAACCGCAAAAAGGTTGTTTTCGTATAAAATAAACCCAAGACGTTTTTGCTCCGAATCCGCCATAAAATTTTCGAAGTCCTTTGCGGTCTTTAAAATGCGCCGGGCTCTCTCCGGTCGAGCCACGACTTCAAGCAACGCTCCCTGCGTTGCTACGGATTTTTCTTGGCGCGTCACGGGGCGCAATTCTGAATCACCGGATTCCCCGAGGCGCTTCAATAAACTAAAAAAACCGAATTTCTGAAAAAGCACGCGGACGTCGGGACTCAAAATATCGCCTTTCCATGCGGAATTTTCGAGTTGAAATTCAATTGGCGTATCCAAATTGATCCGAGCCAACTCTTTGGAAAACTTGGCATCTGCCTCACCCTCCGCAAGTTTCGCGGCAACGGATTCGGAAATCCGCTTGTCTTTCTTTTTAAGCGCTCCATAAACGCCTTCTATGGAATTGAAATTTTTAAGAAGCTCGGTCGCGGTTTTCTCGCCAATCCCCTTAACACCCGGAATGTTGTCGGACGGATCACCACGAAGGCCTTTATAATCAACCAGCTGCCTCGGGGCCAAACCAAACCGTTCCCGCACCGCTTTTTCATCATAAATAACAGTGTCGGTTATGCCCCTGCGCATGGAATACACTTTTAAACTTTTACGCACAAGCTGAAATGCATCTGCGTCGCCGGTTACAATAACTACTTCAATTTTTTTATTTCTCTCAAGATGCGATGCAATTGTCCCAATAATATCGTCAGCTTCGTATCCGGCTTTCTCAAAATATGGAATTTTAAATGCCGCAAGAACCTCGCGCACTTTGGCAAACTGACTCGTCAGTTCAGATGGCGTTTCAGGCCGTTGCGCTTTATAGCGCTCATAGGCAACATGCCGGAATGTGGGGCCCGGCATGTCAAAAGCCGCCGTGATATAATCGGGTTTTAATTCGCGCAAAATCCGCAAAAGGATGGTGGTAAATCCATAAACCGCATTAATCGGCTCCCCCGCCGGAGTCGTTAAAGGCGGCAAGGCGTGATACGCCCGATGAATTATGGCGTGAGCATCAATTAAAATAAGACGTTTCATAAAACAAATTGTCGCGAATCAATAGCGAATTTTCGCGAAGCGCGAATCTTACGTATCATATTCGCAATACCCTTTCGCCAGGTCTCTTCCCGTGTTCAAATTTAATCCGTATCGCATCTTTGGGTATTATTCTGCGGATGCGATCTGCCCATTCAATAAGAATTATCGCGTCTTTGTCTTTTAACAAATCTTTAAATCCAAGGTGCAATAAATCTTTCGGCGAATCAAGGCGATAGCAATCAATATGAATTAGATGGCGTAGCGCATAGCGTTTAGTGTTTAGCGGATAGACCTTTATAAGAACAAACGTAGGGCTTAAAACATTTTCTTTGGCGCCGAGCGCCCGGGCAAACCCCTGCACAAACGTGGTCTTGCCTGCGCCCAGATTACCCTCCAACGCCAATACTAAAGCGCCGGAACGAGAACTGGATAAACTTATGGTTTTAGCCAGGCGCGCCGCAATTTGTTTAGTTTCTTTAGAACTTGCGCTGCAGATCCGCATTTGATTATCTTACCGTATTTTTGGCTAAAAATCAAGGGTTTCTATCTATTGTTGTGGTTGTTCCGAAAATTATCCAGTGTGGATAACTATTTTAGTTGACGTGTGGATGACAACGCGCTACGAATACATTAAGAAAACCTAAAAAGAGAGGTATTGTGCGTTTTTGCGAAATTTGCGTAGGCGCGGTTACAAATAAATGAGCGAGGCGACAAGGGAAGCCGCGAGCGGACGTAGCGGAGGACTCCCGTTGCCGAGCGAATATTATTTGTCCGCGCCGCAGCACTTGAGCAAAACGCACAATACCGAATGATCCCTATGGATATTCAAAAGGCCGTCCAACTTATTGAGCAAGGGAAACACGTCGCATTTATCCTTCCGCCGAGTCCGTCTTTTGATTGCCTGGCCGCGGCTGAAATTCTTGCGCAAGTGCTTGAGTCCCGGGGAAAACGGGTGGGCTTTGTAATGCCAGCGGAAAACCATCCGTTTATCCGCAATGATATTTTCCCGACGGTTGCCGCCATCCGGCCGCTCCTAAAAGAATTTGTGGTATCACTTAACACGGAAAATTTGCCGGTTGCCGAGTTGCGCTATGAAAAACAAGACTCCGGCATTGACGTTATTTTTTCACCGAAATCCGATCCGCTCTCCGAAAAGCTAATTTCCTTCCGGAGCGGAAAACCTCTTTGCCAGGCGGCCGTCATGCTTGGCATTCCGCATATTGAAGACCTGGAACAAACTTCATATCTCCCCCCGGAATTTTTTACTGAAACGCCCTTAATCGCCATTGATACCGCAAAGAATCATTCACGTTATGGAGAGGCAAACCTCATTGATTCCGACCGCGCGGCGCTTTCAGAAATTGCCTACCTTTTAGTATCGTCATTTTCCGAGTCGCCACTTGACGCAAAACAAGCAACTCTCGCGCTTGCCGGAATTCTTTCTGCAACCAATGAACTACGGGATCCAGCAGCCGGAGCAAACACCCTGCTTGCCGCATCCGAACTCTTGCGCCTGGGGGCCAACCGGACGGACGCACAAAAATATCTATCAACCCAAACAACGTATGACCTCAACCCCCTTTTGGGGCGCGCCCTGGTACGCTCAAAAAAAGACGAGAGCGGCGTGTTTTGGTCGCTTTTAACCTCGGAGGATTTTGAAAAAAGCGGGAAATCCGCACATGATATAACGCGCCTCATGCCGGCCCTTGAAAAAAATCACGACCCCGCAGCAATTATTGCCCTGCTCTGGCAGAATCCATCTACCCAAAAGATTCAGGCAACTCTGGCTGGACCGCGGGAAAAACTTGAGACGATAAAAGAATCCTCGGCCGGAGAATTCCAAAGCCCGTATCTTGCGCTATCCATAACATTTTCTTCTTTCCGCGAAGCGGAGGTATACATTTCCCGGCTTACTTCGGCAAACTGATATATTTTGCCCGCGTTCTACCTGCCTGGGGACACGTTAAGTATCCCACAAAAAATCTCCGTGGTAGAATAAAGGCATGCCTATACCCGCTGAAGAAAAGGTAACGCGGAAATATGAAATGCTTCGCCGGAAGGAGGAAGAAGAAAGTGTTAAACTGCTTTCGCAAAAATATAAACTCCCCTATATTGATCTTTTTATCTTTCCGATCGAAATAGATGCTATAAAAACCCTGCCCGAAGACAGGGCCCGGGCGGCTAATTTGGCCATATTCCAGCGCGCCGGTAAAAATTTAAAAATCGGCGTGCGAACCCCGGAAAAAGAAGAAACCAAAACCGCGCTCAAACACCTTGAATCCGACCGCTATACTTACGAACTTTATCTGATATCAGTACACAGCTTAGAACACGCTCTGGGGTTTTATAAAAAGATCCCCGAGGAACACAAAAGAACCGCTGGCGCCATTGAAATCGCTCATGAACGCATTACCGAGCTCCGCCAAGAAATAACTAATCTGGCGGAAATCCGCACTAGAATCGAGGCCACATTTTATTCCAAAGCGACCGACTCCCTAGAAATAATACTGGCGGGAGCCATAGCCGTAGACGCGTCCGATGTTCATATAGAACCGCAGCCGGACTCGTGCCGCATCCGCTACCGGCTAGACGGCGTGCTCATGGATATAATCAATATCCCAACGAAACTTTACCAATTGATTCTATCGCGCATCAAACTTATATCCGAATTAAAATTAAACATACACGAAAAAGCGCAGGACGGCAGATTTACTATGCATGATTCCGTTGACATTGAGGTGCGCACCTCAACCCTGCCAGGCCCTGCGGGCGAGAACGTGGTCTTGAGAATTTTAAATCCCAAAACTATAGCTGTTCCGTTTGCAGAGCTTGGCATGCAACCCTGGGTCGTTGCCCTGATGGAAAAAGAGCTAAATCGGCCTAATGGCATGATTTTAACCACCGGTCCTACCGGGTCCGGAAAAACAACCACACTTTACGCTTTTTTACGGAAAATCCACACGCCTGACATTAAAATAATCACGCTTGAAGATCCGATTGAATATCACTTGCCCGGGATTGAGCAAACACAGGTAGACGCAAAAAGGGGCTATGATTTTGCCGCGGGCCTACGCTCAATCCTGCGCCACGACCCGGACGTAATATTGGTGGGAGAGATACGTGATCTTGAAACGGCTGAAACCGCCATGCATGCAGCATTAACCGGACACCTGGTATTTTCCACCCTGCACACCAATAATGCCGCAGGCACAATTCCCCGCCTGATTGATCTTGGCGTACGGCCCTCGATCATAGCTCCGGCCATAAACATTTCCATGGCGCAACGCTTGGTGAGAAAATTATGCGCGTCTTGCCGCAAATCAGTAAAACCCGACAAAAAGGGGGTGGCAGATTTAGAAAAAGAACTGGCTTTATTCCCCAAAAACGTACCTACGCCCGCGAAAGACAAATGGTCTATTTTTGAGGCGCTAGAGACCGGATGCCCGGCTTGTAACCATACGGGATATAAAGGCCGATCCGGAATTTACGAAATAATTTTGATTGACGAGAAAATAGAACATCTAATCCTTAAAGAGCCGTCGGAATATGAAATAAAAAAACTGGCCGCGGGCCAGAGACAAATCAACATGCAGCAAGACGGACTTTTAAAAATTCTATCGGGCGTTACGGATTTTAAGGAATTAGAGCGCGTAGTCGGAGAATAGTTACTAGTAACTGGTTATTGATAACTGATAACTGGTAATTAATTTACTCCCTTCGGATCGTGGGCAATTACTCCGGTTTAGGAACGCGGAGGCTAGGATTTTCGCCAGGCATGAACCAGTAACTGGTAACCGGTTACTAGTTACTAATAACCAGTGTCCAGCAACCAGTTCACCCTGGTATAAAAATCCCCTTAAGGTTGATGGTCTCTTCCTTAATTGCCCACGATCTGAAGGGATTAATGAAACTACTTTTTTACACAAAAAAAGGGCGTTTTTAACCCTCCATTTATATTTACATTATAGCAAACTATAGATCTTATGTCAAATTTGCTTCAAAAACCAAAATCCGAACCGGGCGATCAGACACTTGATCTGGCGCTCCGCCCAAAGCATTGGGACGAATTTATAGGACAGGAACATCTTAAAAAAAATGTACGGATTTTGATTGATGCCGCCAAAAAACGGGGGGAGGCGATGGAACACATACTCTTGTCCGGTCCGGCTGGCCTTGGCAAAACCACCATGGCCTACTTGGTGGCCAGGGAACTCAACACCAATATCCGTATAACCTCCGGCCCGGCGATTGAACGCGTGGGAGATCTTGCTTCAATTCTGACCAACCTCACGCCGCATGACGTTTTGTTTATAGATGAAGCGCACCGCTTGAATAAAATGATTGAAGAAGTGCTTTATCCAGCCATGGAATCGCGGAATCTTGATATTATCATCGGCAAGGGGCCGTCGGCGCGCACCATTCAGATTGAACTGCCGCCCTTTACACTGATTGCCGCGACCACCCGAATCGGCCTTTTATCAGGACCTCTGCGTTCGCGTTTCGGCGCCGCCTTCCGTCTAGGATTTTACCTGCCGGCCGACATTGAAAAAATTATTTCCCGTTCAGCCGTTATGCTCGCCGTTTCCTGCGATGAAAAAGCAGTTGCGCGGATTGCGGCGGCATCCCGTTCCACGCCCCGCGTTGCCAACCGCCTCCTAAAGCGCTGCCGGGACTATGCGCAAGTCCACGGCATCGGCGTCATAACCGACGACATTGCCTGCCTCGCCCTTGAACTGCTTGAAATTGATCCTCTGGGACTTGAGGCCATGGACCGAAAAATGTTAGAGGTGATGATAACCAAATTCAACGGAGGTCCGGTGGGATTACAGGCAATTGCCGCGGCCGCCTCTGAAGAAGAAGATACAATTGAAGAGGTGTATGAGCCGTATCTTATGCAGTTGGGTTTTATTGAACGCACCCCGCGCGGCCGGGTTGCAACCGAGCGCGCCTACCGCCATCTCAATCTTCCCATTCCCTCCCAAAACAGATTATTAGCGTAAAGCAAACAGCTACGAACACAGAATGTTTTTTATAGCCACCCTTATCTTTATAATCTTCACCGCCCTCTATACCCTGGCTTCTTCCGCCGTGATATATCATCTCAAACAGTACACCGTGCCTCAATATCATGCGCCAGGAGTTATAATAATGTTTTTTATTCTTCTGTCATTTTCGTTTTGGCTTTCGGCGCTTTATTTTTTACTGCAGATCCCAAAATAATAATTATAGCGCATAGCGCTACATTCAATAAACCTCTAAAACGAGCGCTGGCAGGCATAAACTTTCCAATAACGGAGATTCGGAAACAAATCGCGAAGCGGAGCGGCCAGGAAAGCCGGCTCTGCCGGAAGGACTTCCGGCCGCGGAGCGAGTAGATTTGTCCGAATCGGAGTTCTGGAAAATTTCTGACAACAGCGCGAATCATTCTTGCTTACTCTTTCCGACAACGAAAAAGTTCTTGCCGTAGTCCACAAACATTGGTTTGTGATGGTGGGGCCGATTATAACTTTTGCCGCACTTATATTTGCCCCAATCATGGTCATTATAATTCTTCCGCTTATAACCAAAGGCTTTGACCGGGTGTTGGTGGAGGTTCTCACAGATTTTTCGCTTTCTTTATACATCATGATCCTTCTTCTGTTCATGTTTCTTATTTGGATGGATTTTTATCTGGATATGTGGATTATCACCTCCAAGCGTATCATAGACATTGAACAGCGCGGACTTTTTTTCCGAGAAATTTCGGAGATTCCGCTGGTGCACATCCAAGATATCACCCTGGAAGTCCACGGCATTATACGCACTTTCCTTAAATTTGGAACCATCCGAATTCAAACCGCGGGCGAACGGGAATTTGCGGTCCGCGACATTCCGCGTCTCTACGAAATAAAAGATCTCTTATTGAAATATTCGCAGATAGAAAGAACCGCCAAATAATTAAATGGGTGTACGTGCGGTTGAGATGTTTTCTTCCTTCGACAATTGAGAGACGAATTAGCATGGTTCCGTCCAGCAGGGCGGACAATTCGCCGGTCATTAGTGAGTCCGCCGCTGGGCGGACGATACGTGTCGAAGAAGAAAATATCGAAACCGCTATCGCGAATGTCTGGACATTCCAAGTGGGCGCAAATAAAACATAAAAAGGCATCAGTCGACGCCAAGCGCGGACGGGAATTTTCTAAGTTTATTCAGGAAATTATGGTTGCGGCGCGCACCGGAGGACCGAATGAGGATGCCAACCCGCGACTGCGCGCGGCCATAGAACGGGCGCGTTCCCTCGGGCTTCCTAAAGACAATATTGAACGCGCCGTGGCGCGCGCGACCGGAAGCGGAGACGATACAAAATTAGAAGAATTTCTATATGAGGCGACCGCACCCAATGGATTATTTGTGCTTATTGAGGGCATTACTGACAACAAAAATCGGACCTTGGCCGAGATAAAAAAAATCCTGACCGGCGGGAACGCAAAACTCGCCGACCCGGGATCCGTATTTTGGAATTTTGAAAAAATCGGGTCCTTTGAAGTGTCTCGTGCCGATAACCCCGGGAAGAGTCCGGAACACATAGAAAACGCTATCATTGAATCTGGGGCCCAGGATATGACATCCCTTGACAAGGCCTGGATTGTTAAGACAAAATTCGAGGAGTGCGAGTCCGTACGCAAAGCGCTGGAAGAGCGCATGGTCAAAATAAATACGGCTGGCCATGATTATAAGGCTCGTGCAACCGTAATACTCGAAGCTGCGGCAAAAAAATCTTTTGAACAGCTTTTGAATTCGCTAACAGGCCTTGACGACGTACAGGAAGTATACACTAACTTACACGAATAATAAACGAATTAATTAACGAATCAAAACGAATTATTCGTTGAAAAATTCGTTCCGCATTCACGAAAATGATTATTCTCGGTATTGATCCCGGCACAATTTCAATCGGATACGCACTTCTTGAAACTAATCCTTCCCCGCATCTGAAAGACGCCGGACTTCTCCGCATAAGCCAAAAAATCCCTGCAAGCCGTTTGAAAGAAACACATGAAGAGGTTTCAGCTTTGATCCGCAAGTATCGCCCGTCGCTTTTTGCAATTGAGCGCCTCTTCTTCACCAAAAACGCCAAAACCGCTTTAGCGGTAAGCGAGGCCCGCGGAGCCATCCTGTTGACAACCGCCCTTGCCGGAATTCCAGCCTTTGAGTATACTCCGCTTGAAGTGAAAAAGGCGGTCACCGGGGATGGCAGAGCGGATAAAGCACAGATTCAAAAAATTGTGCAAATATCCTTGCCGGAAACACGTGCGCTCAAAGCACGGGATGATGTTTTCGACGCAATCGCAATTGCGCTTACCTGTTTTTTCCGGGAACGCCATCATTTTAGAAATTAATCACTAAAGGTCGGAAAAAACCAGATAATCTTTATATATAATATGGCGGATGAACTTTATCTCAATTTGTCCGACGACGACTCTGACGACTCAGACGGAGATAGTGAACCACTGGTCTCGGACGATGAATTGCTCGCCGACGAAGACGAGCTCGAGGAAGATGACTGGAAAGACGACAAAGACGAATAAGGTAGGTAAAAAATCGTCTCGCGCTATGGCGGGACGATTTTTATTTTAAAAAACTTCTTCTTTCCGATGCGAAGCGTCGCATTGTTGTTCGGCAATAAACTCTCCTGCGGATCGCGCATTACGCGCCCGTTTGCCTCAATAGCGCCCTCCCTAAACAAGCGCCGCGCCTCTGCTTTTGAGCCGGCTCCGCCGGATCGCAGGATGGCGTCCATGACGGTTCCGTGTTCGCGTGCCAATAAAACAATGGGAATGTCTTTCGGAATTTTCTTCTCCGAAAAGATGTCATGAA
>Ga0209541_10005788_pt1 | contig 21428 bp, 23 predicted proteins | sample RifCSPlowO2_01_FD_184027 | JGI IMG/M metagenome (GOLD analysis project Ga0209541, IMG submission 184027) | Groundwater microbial communities from Rifle, Colorado - Rifle CSP2_plank lowO2_0.1 (SPAdes) (version 2) | ecosystem: Environmental > Aquatic > Deep subsurface > Groundwater | place...
AAATGCTCCCAAAGCACTTGTACTACCGGTATACTACGGCCCGCCTTCGCTAAAGCTTCGGCGGGCAAGCCCGCTTTTCCCTAACGTTAAATCAATATATCATAAAATAATATCTTTGACGACTTTTACTCTTGCTTTTTTATGTTTTATATCAAGAAACACAACCAATAAATCTACTTGCCACTCTTTTTCGTCCGGTATTTTTTTAGATAAAAGATAAGTTTGAATTGTGCGCGCCATTCGTTTTAATTTCCATGGATGCATATTATCTTCAGGGTTGTACCCAGAAATTTCAGATAAAACATTGTCTAGTGTTTCACGCGCAACAGATTTTACTTCAACAAAATATAGTTTATTGGCCTTTTCAGCTACAATATCTATTTCACCCCATTTTTTAGTGTAATTTCTTTCCAATATTGAAAGACCATGTTTCATGAGAAACTTTACAGCTATATTTTCACCAATTTCCCCTATTTTTTGTTTTTCTGAAGTAAAAACTTTTGGCATTTTATTAAAGTTTCATGAATAACATTTATAAAAATGTTTCACATGAAACATATTACTTAATTTTATGTCTTTTATAAAAAGATCTTTATTTTTCAACACATTTTTAATATTTGATTCTTAAAAGACAGATTAATACTATGTCCTTTATAAACATTACTAACATAGTTATCCACATTTTTAATAAAATACTTATATTCTATCTTGTAAAACGAAATATTTAAAGGACAAATATTTCTAATTACGAGAACGTCTCTCTTTGTGCACCCGGAGGGATTCGAACCCCCAACAACTGCTTCGAAGGCAGGCATGATATCCATTTCACTACGGGTGCATTATTGTTATAATTATACATTATTTTATTAAATTATCAAAATATTTATGCTTTATAAGCTTAAAATTAAAAATTGCAATATATTAAATATAATATATAATTAAATTATTAAAAATAATTCTGCGGTTATGGTTTAGTGGTAGAATACGTCCTTGCCAAGGATGAGACGGGAGTTCGATTCTCCCTAGCCGCACAAAATACAGTGGAAACACCTTCTAAAAATTTAATATCAAAAATACCTAAAGAAGTTTCACATGTAACAGATACATTACAAAAAGCTGGTTTTGAAGCGTATTTAGTTGGTGGGTGTGTTCGTGATCTTTTAATAGGCAAGAAGCCAAAAGATTGGGATGTTACTACTAATGCCAAACCAGAGCAAATTATTGGTCTTTTTGAAAAAACGGTTTATAAAAACACTTTTGGCACAATAACTGTTATTCAGGAAAATGTTTCACAAGAAACATTACGTCAAATAGAAGTTACACCATATAGAATTGAGGCAAAATATAGTGATTTTAGACATCCAGACGAAATAAGATTTAGCGATAAACTAGAAGATGATCTTAAAAGACGTGATTTTACTGTTAATGCAATGGCCTTTAGAAATGGAAACATAACGGACATATTTGATGGTCTAAAGGACATTCAAAATAAAGTCTTAAGGACAGCAGGGGAGCCGGATGAACGTTTTAAAGAAGATGCGCTTAGAATGTTGCGTGCTGTTCGTCTCTCTGTACAATTTGATTTTTCTGTGTCCGAAAAAAGTGTAGAAAGTATTTTAAAAAATTCAAGTTTAATAGAAAAAATATCACCCGAAAGAATTCGTGATGAATTTATAAAAATAATTATATCAGAAAATCCAATAGGCGGCATTATAATGTTGCAGAAATTTGGATTATTAAAAAATATGATTCCAGAGTTAGAAGAAGGGATAAGATGCGAACAATTGGGAGAACATATTTATGATGTTTGGGAGCACTTACTTCACGCTGTACAGCATGCCGCGAACAAGAATTGGCCTTTAGAAATCAGGCTCGCAGCGCTTTTTCACGATATTGGAAAACCTCGCGCCAGAAGATTAACTGCGTCGCTAAACAATAAAAAGAAATACACTTTTTACGGTCATGAGGTGATTGGCGCGAGAATGGCAAAAAAAATAATGGAACGATTAAAATTTTCTAAAAAAGAAATTGAATTGGTAGAAAAACTTGTTCGCAATCATATGTTTTTTTCCGATACGGGATTAATTACACTTTCAGCGGTGCGGAGAGTTATTGTAAAAGTCGGGAAAGAAAATATTTGGACTTTAATGAATGTTCGTGAATGCGATAGAGTAGGAATGAGGAAAAAAGAAGCGCCATATCGTTTACGCAAATATTTTGCGATGATAGAAGAAGCATTGCGAGATCCAATATCTGTCGGACAGATCAAAATTAATGGAGAATTTATGATAAAGGACATAGGAATTAAACCCGGGCCCAGAATGGGATGGATTTTAAACGCTTTACTTGAAGAAGTGCTAGATGCGCCGGAGAAAAATACCACAGAACACCTTTCAGAGCTGACAAAATCTCTTAATTTACTGCCAGATGGCGTGCTAAAAGCGCTTGGCGATAGGGGGAAAGAAAAAAAAGAGGAACTTGAAGAAAAAGAAATAGAGAAATTACATACAAAACACGGAGTACGTAAATAAAAAATAAGTTAAAATAATTTTAATCGGCAAAATGTCTCTTTATGTCAGCCCCAAACAGGAAACTATAAATTTTTTTCATAATGTTCTCAAAGAGACGAGTACTATAAAAGGAGAGATTAAAAATTACCGCCAAGGTGAACAAACTGACAGAAATTTTTACGCTCAAGAAAGAAAGGGGTATGGCGATTATGGCAAAGAAAACCGGAACAAGGGTGCGAATAGTGCTACCACGAATTTCCCTTCTATTTATTTCTGGATTTTGAATATGTTCGGAGTAAAGCACATATCTTCGCATCCAGTATAGTGTAAGTCCTATTAAAATTATATGTATGCCGAAGATTATGATGGCCAGTTCATTTTTATTGAATTGACCAAGGATGCTCGCCGAAAACGGCACTAGGCTTATCAGCATGAAAAATAATGCATTAATATTTGTGAGCATTAAGTCTATGTTTTTTGCGTAAATAGAAATAAAAAAATGATGCGCGCGCCAATAAGTAAAGAGCAAAGCAAAGCTCAAAATATAGCTCAAAAAAAGCGGGAGCATTTTTTTGATTTCAAACCAAAGCCCCCAATTGTCCACGGGTCCCCAAATTATTGGCATCTTAATGTCAAAAACCATAATTGTCATAACAATAGCGAAGATTCCATCGGAAAGCTGATCTAATCTCGTGTGATTCATGTGTTTAATTGTATCATATTTGAATTTCAAGCGTTATTGGGCAATGGTCCGAGCCCATATAATCATTCATCATTCCCGTTTTTTTTATTTTTGGGATGAGTTTATAATCCGCGAAAAAATAATCTATTCTCCAGCCGACATTTCTGTCCCGAGCTCTTGTTTTCTGGTCCCAGTAGGTGTAGGTTTCAATTTTATTTGGATTAAAATATCTCCAGACATCAATAAATTTATTTTCAACGACTTTATCAATCCAAGCGCGTTCTATCGATAAAAATCCGGTATTCTCTTCATTTTCTTTTGGTCGGGCAAGGTCTATTGCTTCGTGGGCGGTATTTACATCTCCGCAGAAAATAACGTTTTCACCTTTTTTTCTTAATTTTAGGATAAATTTTAAAAAAGCATCATAAAATTCTAATTTATATTTTAATCGCTCGGGTCCTTGTCCGCCGTTTGGAAAGTAGCAGTTTATAAGAGTAAAATTTTTATACTTAACTCCAATCATTCTGCCTTCATTGTCTAATTTTTTTACTTGCCTGCCGAGGAGGGTTTCCATTCCATAAAAAACTTCTTTTGGTTTTTCTTTTGAATAAATTGCCACTCCACTATAACCTTTTTTGATTTTTGGATGTGAAAAATAAGAAAAATATCCGGGAATATCTCGTATCTCGTTTGGCAATTGTTCTGGTTCTGCTTTTGTTTCTTGCAAACACAAAATGTCGGGCTTGTATTTCTTAAAAAGGGGATTAAAAAATCCATTTTTCACCGTTGCCCGCAAGCCGTTTGTGTTCCAACTGATAATACGCATATTAAATAATCAATATAGGTTAATAATATATACCAAATTTACAAAACCACTTCCTACCCCATAGGGAGCAAAATATGCATTCGATATTTTGATCTCCTTCGGAGTGTTCCAGGATATTATTTTCATTTTATTATCATATCTCCAACTTCATCCAGTTCTTCTTTCACTTTCTGCCTTGCTTTCTCAATCTCTTTGACTTTTTTAGTAATCTCGTTTTTTGTCCTCTGATCCAACTTTGGAACAATTATGTACATCAAATCTTCGTCTTTGATTGCTGGCTGAATTGTGCCAGCGGCCATCCACCGGATCTGATTGAATGTAGTTTTTAATCTCATTAACACATACAAAACCTCTGGCGTAATATCCTCTTTGGGCCGTAATACAGCAAATCCGGTTGAAGCTACTTCACCGTTTAATTCGGGTGGAACTATGGCAACATTTTCTTCGCTATCTTTAACTTTTGCCGCAACAACATCCCCAGTTTTGATAAACATTTTTCCGCGCGATGGCATTTCGTCCCCTGTGTATTCCGTCCAAGAAACAACATTGCCAAGTTTTTTCTCAACATCGCTGAATTGAATATATTTGAATATTTTTTCGGGATACCTTTCTGGATTTATTCTATCTTCTGAAAAATACGATATGTCAGAAACTTTAACGCTCGGGACATTCAACTTGAAAACATATTTTGCATAAAAATAAGTCGCGTCCAGCCGCCTTTCAAGCAAGATCGGGTTTATCATAAAGCAAGCCGGATTTTCCGAAATGATATAAACATCGTCAAGATTATTTTGTATGGCTCTATAATTTTGTGTTGTCAAAAATTCCCGATATTGTTTCAAAATTAAAGGTAGATCGTTTTCGCTAATCGGCTCCGCTTCTTTTGTTTGCCGATTGTAGCCCACTTCCTCCGCAACCGCCATAAAAACCGGTCTTTGTACTTCGTCATCTTGACTTTTCTTTCGCACAAAAAGAACGCTTGTTTTACTGTTTGCGCCGGAAGCCTTAAAAGCTCGGTCTGGCAAGCTAATTATTCCTTGAATTATAGTGTGCTTTTTAATAAAATCTCGAACATAGTCGGATGTTGAGTTGTTTAGAACGCCGTCGGGGAGTAAAATAGCAAGTTCGCCCCCGTCTTTGAGAAGTTTAATACATTCCTCAACAAATAGAATTTCTCTTGCTTGTTGTGGCGGCGCGCCAGTCGCAAATTCTCCAAGTTCAAATTCTTTCAGGATTTCGCCCTTATCCTTATTGCCAAAAGGGGGATTGGTAATCACCAAGTCGAATTTTTTAGCGACAAGTTTTTCGTGTTGATGAGTTTTCAGGCCGTTAAAACGATAAATACCGCCGTGTCCATCGCCATGCAAAACCATGTTCATTTTTGCGATGCGAACAAGACGCGGATTTATATCAACGCCATAAAGTTGTTGTTTGGAAAGCGCGTCCAGTTGATTTTGTTTTTTACTCTCATCCCCTTCCGTTTCCTTAATGTGTTTTTCGATGTGCGTAAAAACTCTGATTAAAAATCCGCCGCTTCCGCAAGATGGATCAATAACGGAATATAGATTTTTGTCGTTGGCTAACCTTGTGGGATTAACGAAACCTACCATAAAATCTACAATAGTTCGCGGAGTGAAAAATTGACCTAACTTGCCGGTAAATGTTTTGCCGAGAAAAATTTCAAATGCTCTCCCCTTAACATCCACTTCTGTTTGAAGCAGGGTATAATCTTGGAGCAGTTTTGTAATTTCCTTTACCGTGTCATTATTTAGAGAAATTTTTTCATCGCCCTCAAAAATATCGGGGTTTGCCTCAACTGCTCTTTTGAAGAGATCGTTTTTTATGTAGTGCGCGTCGGTATGCTCGTCAATAACAAATCTGCCCTTCCGATTTTCTTTCAACGCCAAACGCTCCTCATACATCTTTGTGAAAAGGAGCATACTTAATTCGTCAAAAGCGTCCTCGCCAGTTAGTCCATCAACGTCTCGTATAAAATCTTCGCACCGATAAAGTATCGCGGAAAATTCCTTTATTCCTTCAAATACAAGGAGGGTCTTTTTTGCGCGCTCCTCCTCTTCTTTTGTATATGTATCAATCGCTTCTCGTCGTCTGCTAAGTAAATTTTTCTTGCCCAAAAACTCCGGTAGTACAGATACATCTTTGTCCCACACAATCTCACCTGTTTTCGTGTCAAAAACTCTAAACCCCTTGCCGTTGCATAAAACAGAATAAGGTGCGCGCAAAAGAAGACCATAGGCCACGACTTGGTCCTTATAATAATCAAGATTTTCCTCCGGGCCTTTTGCGTCTATTACAAAAGCGGTGGTCTTTTCAATATTGACCACTATATCGGGATAAACATATTTTCCGCGTCCAATAGAGATCGCTTTTTCGTATTCTATTTCGCCAGAAAGACTTTCTGAAAATCCTAACTGCTTCAGCAGTTCGATGATAATTTTTATCTTTACATCCTCCTCGGTGGAAACTTTCACTTTGCCAAGATTTGTTTTTGAATTTTTCTTGTTTTTTTTCATAAAAAAATTATCCACAATTACTTAAATCATACCAGAAAACAGCGAGCGGCAACAACCTGACTTATCAACAGGTTGCCAAAAATCCATTTTTCACCGTTGCCCGCAAGCCGTTTGTGTTCCAAGAAATTATTTTCATGAATATATTATACTATTTCTTATTGTGATATTTCTTGTGTATGTCCCGCAAGTGCTTGTCGGTCACATGAGTGTAAATCTGCGTAGTGCCGATATTGGCATGGCCTAAAAGAGATTGGACGGAACGAAGGTCTGCGCCGTTACTAAGCAAATCGGTTGCAAACATATGACGCATTACGTGCGGAGTGACCTTTTTTGAAATGCCTGCCTTGATGGCAAGTTGCTTTACCACTCTTTCAATGGTTCTTTTGGTTACACCGAGATTTTCCCCTTTTCGGCCCATTGTTTTAGGTAAATTTCCACCAATTTTTATAAACAAAGCATCGTCCATATCTTTACGAGCCGACAAATATCTCCTCAAATATTTTTTTGCTTCCTCGGAAATAAAAACAACACGCACTTTTCCTCCCTTACCACGAACAGAAAGCTCATCAGAATGTAAATCAATGTCTCGCGGGAGAGAACACAGTTCGGAAACACGCAACCCTGTGGAAAATAGCAATTCTAAAACAGCTCGATCGCGCAAATCTTTTAATTCATTTCCATTCGGTGCGTTCATGAGTCGCCTTAATTCCTCGCTAGTTATCAAGTCAAGAGATCGTTCTTGCACTTTTGCTAATTCAATTCTCTCCGCAGACAAAGTTTTAACTTCTTGGCGAGCCATGTATTTGAGAAAGGCGCGAATAGCAATCAAATAATAATTTTGAGTCTTTTTGCCCAGAGTTTCATTTGGTCTGCCTAAATTATTGAGAGGTTGGCGATTTAGCCATAAGCGAAATTCTCGTATAACGGCATCATCTATGTTTGTTGGATTGTCATTTTTTATAAAACCTAAAAATCGAGTCAAATAGTGATCATAATTCTCTACCGTATTAAGCGACCGCCCTTTTTCTATCTCAACATATTCCAAAAATTGAATTTTGAGCTGTTTAAGTGATGCCATAGGGATATTTTAGCACAAATATTGTGCGACATGATAATGTTGCACAATATTTGGAGATTATTAGATATTTTTTTATGTTTAATAATCTTTGTTGTGCGACACTGCCCGGGTTGCAATTTTGAGAGTTTTGTGCTAATATATAAAAATGTTAGCAACTAAGAAAAAACAAGCGATTATCAAGAAAAATCAGATTCACGAGAAAGACACGGGTTCTCCAGAGGTACAAGTAGCCGTTTTATCTACTCAGATTGACGAATTGGCTAAACATTTAAAGAAACACAAGAAAGATAATCACTCTCGCCGGGGACTTATTAAAATGGTGGCCGATAGACGCACTCATTTGAAATATTTGGAGCGAAAAAGCAAAACTCGCTACAACGCGCTAATAAAGAAAATGGAGCTGGTGTAAATCTATTTGATTCCTTGTTATAATAAATGTATGACTGTCATCAAACATAAAGAACAAAGAGTTGGGGTTTTTATTGATACTCAAAATCTATATCACTCCGCTCGCAATTTATACAAGGCGCGAGTTAATTTCGGCGCGGTTTTGAAAGATGCGGTGGCGGGCAGAAAGCTTGTTCGCGCGGTGGCGTATGTTATTACCACGGAAGCAGGGGACGAGAAAAATTTTTTTGAAGCATTGAGCAATCTCGGCATTGAGACTAAGACAAAAGATTTACAAATATTTTCTGGCGGAACAAAAAAAGCGGATTGGGATGTTGGATTGGCAGTTGATGCTATTAAGATGTCACCACGACTGGACTCTGTGGTTATAGTTTCCGGTGACGGAGATTTTGTTCCACTAGTTGAATATTTACAAACCATTGGAGTACAAGTGGAGGTTGTCTCATTTGGTAAATCAACTTCTGGAAAACTGCGTGAAGTCGTAGATGATTTTGTGGATCTCTCTGAAAATCCCAGGAAGTATTTAATTGGAGTATTAAGCAGAAACTAATCAGTTTTAACTCTAAAAATAATTTTTCTTGCTTTTTTATCTAAAAATGTTATCCTAATTAATAGTCTGTTAGATTTTATTAGTTAATCTGGTTCGCCTCTAGACACAAAGTAGTGTTTCAACTTGTCTTTAAGTTTCGAAACAACACTGTAGTCTGGATACGAACTAAAATATAAGATGCAAAAAAAAGAGTACTCGATTGAAATCGGCGGAAAAATTCTTACCGCTATTTTTACAGATTTAGCCGAACAAGCGCACGGTTCGGTGATATTGAAATATGGCGAAACAATAGTTCTCGCAACGGCTTGCATATCCAAAGATCGCCAGGAAGGTTTGGGTTATTTTAATTTAACAGTTGATTATATAGAAAGATTTTACGCTACGGGTAAAATTTCCGGTTCTCGTTTTGTAAAGCGAGAAGGCAAACCTTCTGAAGATGCCATATTGGCCAGCCGAGTTATTGATAGGACGCTCCGTCCGCTTTTTGACCAAGCGATTCGTCATGCGGTGCAAGTAATTACGACAGTTATCTCAGTGGACGACAATGATTCTGTAACTTTAGCAATAAATGCGGCTTCCCTGGCGCTGGCGGTTTCCAATATACCTTGGGCGGGACCAGTTGGGGCGGTGCGTATTGGTAAATATGATGACGATACTTTTAAAATAAATGCTTCGTCTAAATTGCGCGAAGAAGGCTCTCAATACAAATTTGACTTAACTGTTTGTGGCAAAGATGGCAACATAAATATGATTGAAGCGTCCGCTCGGCAAGTAAAAGAAGAAGAATTGGAAAAAGCTCTGGAGAAGGCAAGTGACGAGATAACTAAATTAGAAAATTTTCAAAAGAAAATTGTTAAAGAAATTGGCAAAGAAAAAAGAGCAATAGAGAAAGAAAAAATAGATCCGGAATCAATTTTATTGTTTAATGAACATATTTTACCAAAAATGGAAGATGCTATTTTTGCCGGTCCAGGCAAAAAAGAAATAGACGAGCTTCATAGTGTTTGGAATAAAATGGTGAAAGAAAAATATCCAGACCGGGAAGATTTTGTTATGGAAGACCATTTATTTGATAATACGGAAAACGATATGTTGCATCAAAAAGCAATAAAAGAAAACAAGCGCGCTGACGGCAGGGCAATGGATGAAGTTCGCGACCTGTACGCGCAAGCCGGAGGACTTTCTTCAATCTTGCACGGTTCCGGAATTTTTTACCGAGGGGGGACCCATGTGCTTTCAGTGCTTACGCTTGGTGGGCCGGAAGACAGACATATGATTGATGGCATGCAAGCAAAAACCGAAAAAAGATTTATGCATCATTATAATTTTCCTTCTTATTCATCTGGGGAAGTGGGTCGCGCTGGTTTTACAAACCGCCGAGAAGTTGGCCATGGCGCATTGGCGGAAAAAGCCCTCGCGATGGTTTTGCCATCTTCTATGGAATTTCCATATACGATACGTCTTGTTTCTGAATCTATGGCCTCCAATGGTTCCACTTCTCAAGCTTCAATTTGCGCTTCTACTCTTGCCTTAATGGATGGTGGAGTGCCGATTAACGCGCCAGTGGCTGGTATTGCTATGGGATTAATGTATGAGTCAGAAAGTAAATGTAAGATTTTGACTGATATCCAAGGTCCGGAAGATCATCATGGTGATATGGATTTTAAAATTGCGGGCACAAAAAAGGGGATTACCGCCATACAGCTTGATGTGAAAGTGGAAGGAGTATCGATAAAAATATTAGGCGAAGCAATGAGGCAAGCCAAAAAAGCGTTGGTAACCATAATAGATAGAATTGAAAAAGAAATTAAAGCTCCGCGAAAAGAAATTTCTTCAAATGCGCCTAAGATAATTATAATACGAATCAAACCAGATCAAATTGGCATGATAATAGGCAGTGGTGGCAAGACTATTAAAGAAATTAAAGAGAAAACTGGAGCTGAAATAACCATTGAAGATGATGGCACTGTATATTTCACTGGGAAAAATGGTTCGGCTGAAAAAGCTCGCGACATAGTGTTAGAAATAACTCATGAATGGAAAGTTGGAGAAATTATAAAGGGTGAAGTAGTAAAAATTACTGAATTTGGAGCCTTTGTAAGGTTAAATGCTTCCACTGATGGCATGGTGCATATCTCCGAAATTGCGCCATTTCGTGTGGAACGAGTTAGCGATATAATAAAGGAAGGCATGATCGTGCCCGTGAAAGTCATAAAAGTTGACGCAGAAAGAGGTAAAATTAGTTTATCTATCCGAGAGGCGGATAAAGATTTTTTTAAAAACAATGGAGAAAAAGGAAGAAAATAAAATACCTGCCCATTCTCCCGAGTCTTCGGGGGTGGGCGGGAAACATGCAGTTACGAATACTTATGCCGAAGATATGGCAAAGGTGCTTGAAGATGACAAAGGGGGATTAATAAAAAAAATAATACACCAAGAAGAAGAACGTGAAGTCGAAAAAAGAAATTTATCTCCAGAATCAACGAAGAATCGACTCTTTATGCTTGTGGGTATATTGCTTATATTTACAGCTTTAGCCATTTTCTTTTCTTTCTTTTTTAAAAACGACATTAACACTGTTGATGTGCCAGTGCCATTTACTCTGCTGATTTTTAATGATAAAACAGGGTTTATTGAAATAGCCGATTTTTCAAAAGATCAAATAACTCAAATTGTTCGGAATGCGGTTAATACAACTACGGTCAAACAAGGGGGAATAGAAGGAATTTATCTCACCGAAAATAAAAAAGTTGTGGGATTTAAAAGATTTATTGCTCTGATAAAAGGCAATTATATTTCGGCTAACATTGGCGATAGTGGCAACTTTATAGATAATAATTTTTTAATGGGTGTGGTGAATAATGAAACTTTCCCCGTCTCTTTGGAGGGCAAGGATTTTTTTATACTGCTTAAAATACGTTCTGTCGCTGATATTTTTGACAGTATGCGTGTTTGGGAAAATAAGATGTTTTCTGATTTATATGGCTTTTTCGGAATGGATATTTCTCCAGAAACGAAATATCTGCTGACGAAAAATTTTAAAAACAGTATAGTGCAAAATAAAAACGCGCGCATTCTTTATGATAACGATAATAAGATAGTAATGATGTATATTTTTGCGAATGATAATTCCATTATTATCACTGACACCGAAAATGCTACAGGGGAAATAATCCTTCGCTTGGCTTCCAGTCAGATTAAGAAGTAAATATTACTTTTTCACAGATAGCGCCTTAGGCGCTATCTGTGTTTTTAGCCATTCATTTATAAATATTTTATCTCTAACTATATTAAAAGCAGTGTTGTAAAAAGTTACTTTTCCAGAAATAACTTTTTTATTTTGTGTTTTTAAAATACTTTTTTGGTTTTTCTTATTAACCCATACCACCCTTAAATCATTTTTGATTTCCTTCTCGGTTCTATTATCTTTTTTGATGTATTTTACCGCTTTAGCCAAAAAACATGTAGTTATGTATTCTTTGGCATCTCTATCTCTAAGTTCCTTTGTTTTCCCGACTATCCCAACAATTCTTATTTTCTGATTTATCTCTTCAAGACATTTTCTAATAATTTCCTTCTTTAAGTTTTTGCTTTCTGCTCCACCCCATGGAAGTGAATAAAGATTATGTATAGGATTGGTTATCAAAGCCACTTCCCCTTTTTTATTCACTACAATCGCCTTAACAGCTTGTCTCTCTTCATATTTCTTTGGTTTTTTTATGTTATTTTCTGGAAAAATATTAGAGTTTTTTAAAATTTTTAAGTATTTTGTCATTAATATTCCCTTAATTTCTTAGCGAGTTCAGACAACTTTCCATCATCAGCGCGTTTATAATCGTGAGATGAAATATATCCCTCATACTTCTCAAAATATTTATCAACGTTTGACTTGAGTGGTTTCCACTCTGACATTTTTGTACCATGCATAGGAAAAAGTTTTGCATGGGCATGATCAATACCAAAACCCTCAAAAATCATGCCCGTGCGTCCAACATCTTCCATTTTCTCAAGAATTTTTTTAAATTCTATTGAAAAGGCAAAACTCATCTTCTTTTTATTCTCCATGGTTAAAGAGAACAAAAGAATTTTTTAACTTCACTTTTATTTTTGAATTTAATACCTTTACCAACAGAGAGTCCTTTTTCTATTTTAAAAAGTCTTTTTATATACTCGGAATTTACCTCATCTTGCGCAATATAAGAAACTATTTTTTGCAAACGAATCAAATCACCTCGAAGTTTTTCTTAAGTGTTTAGAATTTGCATATATTGATTTTTAGGTGAAGTTACGATATTCATATTTTTAATATAGCATTTTTAGAGATTTATTTCAAGTCTATCGTAATAACTTAATTATATTTTGGAATTTCTTCTTTAATGCCAGCTGTGTGATTAAAGCCGCGGGCAAAAGCATAAAGCACGCTGGAAAGACGATTAAGATAAGCAAGCGTTTCTTTGCCAATTATTATTTTTCCTTCATCAACAACCCCAACAACTCTTCTTTCCGCTCGGCGAGCGATGGCGCGAGCAATGTCGGACAGGGTAGCCAATTCCACGCCGCCAGATACAAAAAATGTTTTAATCGGTGGCAATGTTTTTTCTATGTCATTAATAATTCCTTCAAGCCATAAAACTCTATTTTGCGCAATCGTTTTATCAGCGCCCGCGAGTTCAGCTTGAATTATAAAAAGATCTTGTTGAATCTGGTCAACTGTTTCGGAAACTATAATTTTAGTGGCAGTTAAGTTAAAAGAAAACTTGCCCGCTTGTCCCGCCGTGGCGTGGGCTTTTATCTTTATTAATCCAAGAAATGAATTAATTTCATCAAGTGAACCCAACGCTTCGGCGATACTTGAGCTTTTTGACACTCTTTGATCACAACTAAAAGTTTTAGTGGTGCCGGTATCTCCTTTCCTTGTGTATAACATAAATTTACACCTCACAAAGACCCGCTATGCAAGCAAACTCTTTAGATCCAATAGTATTGTCAGTGGCTTCATATTGAGAAAGTTTAGAAAAATCAATCTTGCCGATGGCTTTGGCGCGCCGTTCATATTCTTCTTTAGTAATTGCTTCATATGGAGCCAATTGGTAGACATGATCTGATCGTGGAAGAAAAGAAAGTCCGCCTATCCAATCCCAATTTTCATAGACAAAATTGCCGACCGCTATCCATTCATTCGGACCGATATAAATAGTCGCCGACGGGTTGTGTTCCACAAAATGTTCTTTAAGTCTTTTCCATTCCTTCATTAAATCCAAAGCGGAAACTTCATCTTTTAAAATTGCTCCCTCCGGCGCTTTGACGGGAAACTCTAAAACAAAAGTAGTAGCTTTTTCGGCTGATTGACCAACTTCCGGCACACAGGGAACCCCTTGATCTCTGGCCATTTCAAGTAAACTGTCTGTATGAGAAATTCTAACTCTTCGAATAAAATACGGAGCGTACCAAGGATGCATACCCGAACCAACACCCAAAAGCTGGCCAGAATTACCGTGGGGCTTTACGCAAGTGATGGCGGTGGAAGGATTAATACCAAAACGTTTAGCGTATTTTTTATTTGTTTCAATAGAATCCATTTTCAAAATATCTAATATTTTATCATCTCGAATAATCGGATTATCATAATAGCCAGTCAAAGAAACGCCCAACAATCTTTCTGCTTCGCAATTTTCCTTCCATTTTTTTGAGAGATAGCCAAAGTTAGTCAAGATGGATTGATATGTTCCGAGCAATGTCGCCAATTCCATTTTTCTTTTTAAAGTCGCTACTGTGTCATGTGGACGAATAACTATGCTCGTAAGATTGCAGAATTGTTTGGAACGCAGATAAATTTCTCCGCAAGGATTCAATCCCATTTGTCTTTCATCTTTAATTGCTTCCCACCTGCGCGCTGGCACTTGTTTTTCTAATCCGGCGCGGTTAAAAATTCCTCTCTCGCCAGATCTGGATTTAGCTAATGCTGTCCATTCATCTAAAAATTCTTCCGCTGAAGGTTTGGAATTATAGACTGCTGAATTATTAGCCATTGCCCGTTGACTTTCAGTTAAATAAAATTGACCCTTTTTAGCATCTCGCATTTCAGCATCTTCTAATTCAGAAAGAGAAATTAAGGCGCTCCGCCTGACACCGCCAGCCACAACAATCATTCCAATCTGGCAGATGATATCATGCATATCTAAATTTGAAAGACGACGGCCTTGTTTTGCTAAAATTTTTCGTCTAGCAAATTTCATTAGGTCCATAAGCGGTTGCGGACCGGAAGCCCTGCCTCCGGCAACTTCCAGGCGCGCCCCAGCTGGTCGAATAGATGAATAATCAAATTTTATATCCCTGCCGTCAAACCAAGTATTAAGTCCTAACACAAAAGCATCAGCCCAGCCTTCTTTATCATCTGCAACCACATGAACAGATAATTTTTCTCCTGTTTGTTTTTTAATTTGCGGAAATTTTTGAACATTCTCCCACTCAACAGCGAAACCAAGACCAGCGCCACACATTGAAATATACATAATTTCTCCCAGATCTTGAGAACAGGTCGGAGCAATATACGAACAATTATATGCCCAAACATTTGAATTTCGGCAAGCTTTTCCAGCCGACCATAAAAGTCGCATCGACGGACAAATATCTTGATTAATCATTGCTTGTCTGACCTCTTCATATTCTTTAACAGAGAGTTTATTTTCTAAATTTTCTTTCATATAAGCCATGTAACGATCAATGGTTTCTATCCAAGTTTCACGACGGCCCAATTCTGGAACCCAGCGTGAATAAAATTGATAAAAAATATATTCTGAATAAGGACTGGAAAAATATTTACTGCTTTCCTCAACCGCTTGCCTGACTGATTCCGGCACTGGTCCAAAAGTCGCTCGAAGCTGAGAACGTTTACTGCGATACAGGATATATTTTTTAGCCGTATCGGGAAAACTTTTTTTCATCAATTCTTTTTCCACAAGATCTTGAATCATTTCAACAGTCGGTAAAAATTTAGCTCCCTTGTGTTTGTCAATTAAGTCAGACCTCACATCAAGAAGAGTTTTGAAAACACTATTGGCTACTCTGTGGGATTCATCTTCTCCCCCTTCACCCGAAACCTCAAAAGCCCTGAAAACAGCTCTGGCAATTCTATTTAAATCAAAAGGCACCACTTCACCAGTTCTTCTTCTAATGGATTTGATTTTTGCCAATTCGCTTTTTAAAATTTTTTCTTTTTTCATGAAGTTTAAATTGTTTTAGGGTGAAGGATGTTGACAATCGAAACAGTTTTCTTTTTTTTCTTTTTAATTAAAAAATTGTAAATGGCAGGGGAGAGAACGAAAGCGAAAGCGGTGTTGCCAATTAAATGAAGCGCCGTGAATGGAACTTGTCCGACGAGAGACCCTAAAAATGATTGATGGAAAAAAAGCGGACCGACAGTGAGCCCCGTCAATGTATCAAAAAACAAAGTTCCAATTATGGCAAAACGTACATAACCCCAAACATTTGCTTTATTTTTCTTAAAATAACTGGCAGACCACAAGCCGACTATTCCATAAGCCAAGGCGGTAAAAAATGTTTGCACTCCAAGCGTTCCGGTTAGCGCATCATAAAATAAAATACTCAAAAGGGCAAAAGAAAAACCAACCAAAGCTCCGTAAACTCGGCTGAAAGGCATCATGGTTGCCATAATCGGTTCAACATTCGGCGCACGGAATGGAATCAGCCGTATAAGCAGACACAAAACAAGACCGAGGACAAATTTAAAATATTTTTTTTTGTTTGTGTCCATCTAGGTCATTATACACGAGATTAGTCCCATCGTGTAAAGTGGATAACTAAAATTATTAGCATTAAAACACAAATAAAAAAATTATAAATACTAAAAACCGTTCAGTTCGTTAATGGTGCAGTATTCTTGAATTAGTCCGAACGCATTTCGCCGCTTGCGGCGGCGAGGAAATCCCCCCGCGAAAATTCGGAAAGGCGGCGGAGCCGCACCGCTGACAATTTCAAGTTTTTCTTCCTAGAGCGTCCGTGCGGACGCACGGAGTAGCTTGGCGGCATTTACTGACAGTTCTCGTTTCCAAAAAGATACAGGGGTAAGACGTAAAATGGTTGGGTCTGTGGAGTTTTATCATCGCGCTTGTAGAACTCCACGCTGACATAACAAACAGGTGCGGAAGAAAGGTCGAGCGTTGATTTGAAATCAACAAAATTACCAGAAGTCCAATCACAACCATTTCCGGTGATGTTACAAGTTGCAAGAGATCTAGCCACAACTTGTTTTTGGTTATCGAGAAGGTATGAAGCAGAAACATCAAATTCACCTTCGCCAAAAACATTTCTCGCTTTACCTGTGATGATTATTGGTTTTGTGAGATTGACTCGGTCATTCGGTTTTGGTGATGTGATAGTGATTAACTGATCGCCGGAAATGGTAAAAAAATCTTTGCTACGACCAACCAATGGACGTCCGCCAGCCGGATAAACTTCAATTTTGTATTTATTATCTGGGCTTTCTGAAGTCACTGTCCACTTGTAAATACCAGTTGAGGCGGCAGGAACATTGGAAGCAACAATTTTAGCGGAAACTTGATTACTTGGCGTTGTAGCTTGGAGAGCGATAGTCAACGGTTCTTTACCAGAATAATTTGTCCAGCGCACATCATATGTCTTGCCGACTTCTAACTTTTCCCCACCATTTGGAGAAGTTATCTGAATTCTATCCTTTTCAGCGACAGTGCTTGCTCCCTGTCCTGGAACATAGCCAGTGTCTTGCCCTGAAGTTGGTTGATTTGGAGTATTGGTTTCGGAATTCTGTGACGGAGTAGGTGTTACCGATTTTTTAGAAAAAACAAAATATCCGCCAACAGCTACGATAGCGACAATTACTACTATCAAAATTATATTAGCAAAACCTTTTTGATTCATATTCATATATTTATTAGTTAATAATTTTCGACTTATGATTAAAAAATTTTCTTCCCCCAAAATCCAAAATATGGTTTTATTATATCATATTTTCTTTCTGGTGCCCTTGGTAGGAATCGAACCTACATCAAGGCCTTAGAAGAGCCTCGTTCTATCCATTGAACTACAAGGGCTGTGTGCGCGGTGTAGGACTTGAACCTACGACCTTCCCGGTGTAAACGGGTTGCTCTACCAACTGAGCTAACCGCGCAATTCATAAGGTTAACGACCTACCAAAACAGCTAACCGCGCAATAAACATTGAATTCAAATTACCATTTTTACCTTGATGGGTCAATTAAGGGTGAAGGAGAATTTAAAATATCAGCAGATTGATTTGCCCTATCGGAAAAATATCCTAACACCTTATCAATTCTTTCTTTCTTTATTGTTTTTCCTTGACTGCTAGTGTTTTCGGTGGATAAAATAAATTCTTTATTTATTTTTTTAAAAAGAGAAAAACCAAAAATAAAAGAACCAAGAACTATGATTAAAATCATCCCCTGAAGAATATTCCAATAAACATCGGGATTGGTATGTAGCCCCCCCTTTCTGAAATTTTTTTTAATTTTAAAAATTTTTATTTCCATATGATTTATCAAAATCATGCTGGGCATGATTAATTTACTGAATAAAACTTAAAAGTTTTATTCTAAAAATTGCCGACCATTGAGAAAACAATCTTATTTTATCAGATACAATTTCTCCGCCTAATTTTTGTATATCCATTGAAATAAAATCCAGTTCATATGGAGAATTTTCTAAGAGTGTTAAAAATTTATAAAGCGCCTCAAAAATTCCCGTAACTTTCATTTCCACAATAAGTCCAGAGTTATCCTTGGGGATATCTACTAAACTAATTTCCACCCTAGCTCCTACTTCTGGGGCTAATTTTTCAATCATATCTAAAAAGGGCACGACATCAGAACTTCTTATAAAATGAGTTTCCAGTAAGGTTCTCTCTTGTTTAGTCATTTGAAGTGAACGATTAAGAGATTGTGTTTCATTTCGTTTATTCGCTTCACTCTGCCAAGTTATTTGGGCCAATTCTGATGTTTTACTATTATTTTGTATCTCTTCGTAGAAAAATAAAAAAACAAAACACGAAAATACAAGAAATATCACGGAAAGAAATAATGGTGTTTTTTGAAATTTTTGAAAATTATTTTGCATATAATTTAGTCTAATCACCCATTGGACTTAAGAGGGAATTAAGCTTAAATAAAATTTAATATTAGATCCTTTCACAAAATTAGAAATTGGCAAGTCAACTTTTTTAAAAGCAATATTGTTTTCAAGCGCTTGGCGAAATAAAAGCAACCGTTCACGATTTGGAGCCGTACCATTAATGTTGATAATTTTGCCCTTAGTGAGATTGTTTTGATATAGAATCCCAGTAATTTTAATATCCGGCATTTTTTCTGCCATAATTTCTTTTATTATCTTTTGCGAAATTATGTACTTATTAACCTCAGTTTTTTCGATTAGACTTAATTTATTATTTAAATCTTCAACAATAGCTAAAGTCGTCTGGTCAGGAGAGGGAATAGGTTCATTTTTTTGTATTTCTAGCTTCGTATTTATGAGATTTTTCTTTACCGAAGAAATAAAATACGCTGGTAAAATACTGGCCGAAGCAATAAGGATAGAAAAACCAAGCACCGTAAAAAACATAACCAAAAACCTAAAATAAAAATCTTTTACTTTTTTCTTTTTCTCTTCATTTGGAATTAAATTAATCATGTTCAAAGTCTCCTAAAGCAAGACCTAGGGCTGCGGCAAAAGTCAGCGAACGGTTAAAAATTATCTCCGGAATATATTTTTCCGTATCTATGATATTAATCCAAACATTAGCCATCTCCACTTTATTCTTCACGCTGATGGAAAAATATTCAGAAAGTCCCATTAAACTAGCATCCCCGCCACAAAGAATTATTTTTTTTATTATTGGATAATCTTTTCCTTCTTCGTCTTTGTGGGTTTGCCAATATAAAAAATGTTTAACTATTTCATCACGTAAAACAGAAACGATATTTAAAATAACTGAAAACATTTCTCTATTTTCTGTATTGCGCTGAAGGCCGAACTTTTTTTTCATTTTTTCTGCCTCTTCAAAATTTACGTTAAAGTTTTTTTGAATCATATTAGTAAGCATCATCCCACCCACATCTAAAGTGGAAGTAAACATCACAATACCACGAGAAACAATAAAAATTCCGGTGCGTGTTTGACCAAAATCCACAATCATATAAGTTTCTAAGTCGCCCTTTTTAACAATAGCTCGCGAGATAGCTTGCGCCTCAAGTTCAAAAGACTGAACCGATATTTGAGAATTTCTAAACACAGCAAGATAATTCTCAATTATATTTTTTGGAATAGAAGCAACCTGAACCTCTAAACTTTTACTATCCTCATTAATTAATTCGTAGTCAAAAATGGCGTCTTGCGCTGAAATTGGTATATATTCTTCTAAAGAAAGTTCTATGCCTTCCCGAACATTTATCAATCCTGCCTTATCCAGTCGAAGCCGAAAAAGATACACTTGCTCTTCCGGCAAAGAAACACGCACAAATCGGAATCCTTCTTCTTTCTTAAGTGATAATAAAACTTGTTCCAAGCGCTTAGAGTCCTTAATTTTACCCGATTCAATAATGCCGACTGGAATTTTACGTTCTCCATATCTGCCCATTCGAATGCCATTCTTGGCGGGAATAAGTTCTACAAACTTCAGCGATTCATCTGAAATATCTAAACCAAAAGAAGGCGTCATTAAAAATCTTGGCGTTGGAAAAAACCTATTAAATGAATTCCTAAACATTATTATATTATACCCCGTAGTGAAATTTTTAACAAAATTCTACTATGGGGTTATACGATATTCTTTTTATCTAAATATCTTTGCAAAATAAGCGCTGCCGCCGAAGCGTCTATGTGACCTGATTTTATTTGTTTTATCTTGCTGTGCGCTTGCGATTGATTTAAATTTTTTTTGCCTGCCTGCGCAGACAGGCCGTCTGAAAACCGACGAGCTTCCACTGATGTCAAAAATTCTTTTTGTTTATAAATTGGCAATTTAAATTTCTTTTTGAGTTCTAAAACAAAAACTTCAATCCGCGCCGATAGCGCATTTAATTTACCAGAAAAATCAACCGACTCTCCAATTACAATTTCTGAAATATTTTCTGTTTTTATAATCTCCCCAAGATGTTTAAAAACATTTAAATTATTAAGCACTATTTCTTTTGGAAAAGCCAACCTATGATTTTCATCCGAAACGGCTAAACCAATTCGTTTTATTCCATAATCAATGCCCAGAAATCTCATTTAAAAATACTAGCATAAAAAGCATTTTTCTGATATTATTTTCGTATGTATAATCCATTTTTTAATACATTTGTAATAATATTAGCCCTTTGGACTATTCCTTGGAAAATTTATGCTGTATGGACAGCTGTAAAAAATGGCCACAAGAAATGGTTTGTCGCGCTTATTATATTGAATACTGCGGGAATTTTAGAAATTTTTTATATTTTTAAAATTGCCAAGAAAAAGTGGGTTGAAGTAAAACAAGATTTTGCTAACGCATGGTCGTCAATAAAATAAATTGTTTCTAGCACGGAGAGGTGGCTGAGTGGTTGAAGGCACTTGTCTTGAAAACAAGAGACCCTTTACGGGGTCCGCGAGTTCGAATCTCGCCCTCTCCGCAGATTGAAACTTCACGATTTGAAAGAGCGGACGCGCGCCGTGATGGGCGCACGGCGCGCGACAATTCTTCTCGCCGCGGTGTAAGGTACCCCATTCTTAAGACAAATATTCCAGGCAATTATTTTAATTTTAACTTGCTTGATTTTTTAAAGCAAATTCTCTTGGCGATATTTTTAATGAA
>Ga0209541_10005790_pt1 | contig 21426 bp, 19 predicted proteins | sample RifCSPlowO2_01_FD_184027 | JGI IMG/M metagenome (GOLD analysis project Ga0209541, IMG submission 184027) | Groundwater microbial communities from Rifle, Colorado - Rifle CSP2_plank lowO2_0.1 (SPAdes) (version 2) | ecosystem: Environmental > Aquatic > Deep subsurface > Groundwater | place...
CTTGAGCGAGGCGGCGCGAAAAGAAATGCATACGTTTATTACCAAAGAATATGGCGGAGATTTTCTCGCTCCTCGCACCTATGCCACAAAAAGCAAAAATGCCCAAGAAGCGCACGAAGCCATTCGCCCAAGCAACGTCTCCATCAAGAAGACCGGCGCTAATGCAGAGCAGCGTATGCTCTACGCTCTTATTTGGCAGCGAGCGCTTGCTTCGCAAATGGCAGACGCGCGGCTTGTGCGCACTAAAATTACTGCGAGGTACGCAGAAGACGGCATGGACTTTGCCGCAAACGGCTCGCGGCTTCTTTTTGCGGGATGGCTTGCGGCAGATCCCGAGGCGCGCGGCGAAGATGTAGAGCTTCCCAAAGTCAAAATGGGGGATGCGCTTACCCTTATCAATATTACATCGGAAGAAAAGGCAACCGAGCCGCCGCCGCGCTATACCGAGGCAGGGCTTGTCAAAGAACTTGAAAGGCGCGGCATCGGACGGCCGTCTACATACGCGACGATTGTCAAGACCATTGAAGAGCGTGGATATGTAGATAAAATCAACAAGTCGCTCAAACCGACAGATACAGGCGAAGTCGTAAGCTCATTTTTGGAATCCAATTTCCCCACCTACATCAGCGATTCTTTTACCGCGGAGATGGAGAACAAACTTGACGATATCGCGGAAGGGAAGCGTCAATACGAAAAAGTTCTTGGCGCGTTTTATAAACCATTTGCGCAGGAAGTAATGTCAAAGAACAAAATGGAAAAGATTACTACGCTCGGACCTGCCGATGAACAATTTCGTTGTCCCATATGCGACGGCGCCATGATCATTAAACTCGGACGCGCAGGAAAATTCTTAAGTTGCGCGCGCTACCCCGATTGTATGGGCGCGCGGACGATAGAAGGAACTGCGCTGGATGGACCAAAAGAAACGGGCGAGAAATGCCCCCAGTGCAAAACGGGAATGCTCGTTGAGCGTGACAGCAAAAACGGGAAATTTATTGCCTGCAATAACTACCCAAAATGCAAATATGTAAAACGCGACGAAGTTTTTGAAAAACAAAACTCAACCGGAGTTTTGTGCCCTCAATGCCGCAAAGGATTTATGAGCGAACGAAAGGGGCGATTTGGCGTATTTTATGGTTGTTCTAGTTATCCAGAGTGCAAATACGCCATCAAGGCTCGCCCAACGGGAAGAACGTGTGATGACAAAAAAGAGAACGGAACAATCTGCAGCGCGCTTATGATGGAGGGAACAAAAACAATCCCCGAGCGCTGTTCGGACAAAACATGCCCCAACCACAATCCACATAAATTGCCCGCCGCATTGTAAAAAAATTGACAAGCCGGGCTTGTCAATTTGTATGATTCGGAGCATCATTCAAAGAAATATTCAGTTTCAAGTGGTTCGAGATTTATTGGATCGTCTTCGCCGCCCGCGTTACTCAGCGCCCAAAGAATCTTCCATGCGCGCTTGCCATCTTTTTTCAACAGCGCCTCTTGCACCGCATCATATTCTGCCTTCCGGCGAAGATACGATGCGATTTCCTCCTTATAAGTTTCTCGCTGTTTTCTTGCAAACTTTTTTATTTCCTCTGTTGGGAGCACTTTTATCATTTCTTCATCACAAACAATGTTCTTTGCTGGGGGCTCTTCCGGTGATTCCAATATGTAATAGCCACTATTGTCTTTCTCCTCCTTCCCGCCAAATCGCCAATCAAGAATTTCTAGCGCGAGCCGATAGAGATCTTGCTCGTTTTGTACGAGCAGATACCTTGTACCGTGGTGTTCATGCAAAACAAGAACATGCGGTTTGTCGATTGTTAGCAATCTTCGCTTCAACATTGTCTGCTCCTTCTCTCTATTTTTGAGCATAGCATAAAATATCAATATATCAATCTGCGTCAAAATAAGAAATATGCTACAGTGGAAAAATGACATGGGACGAATATGAACAGAAGATTCACTCGTTGGGATATGGAGATGACGCAATAGTCGTCATCAAAAAAGCATATTTGTTTGCAGAAAATACGCACAAAAACGAAAAAAGAATGTCGGGGGATCCGTACATTACTCATCCTCTTGCGGTGTCCATCAAAATCGCGGAATTGCGGCTTGATCAGCAAACGGTGAGTGCGGCGCTTCTCCACGACGTTGTAGAAGATCACGGTATCACCATTTCAAACATAGAACAGGAATTTGGCAAAGAAATCGCTTTTTTGGTTGACGGAGTTACCAAAGTAGACCGCATCCGCTATCGCGGCGTGGAGCGCGCGGTAGAATCCATCCGCAAAATGTTTTTAGCGCTTGCCGAAGACATTCGCGTTGTCATTATCAAATTGATGGACCGGCTCCACAACATGAAAACGCTTGAATACGTCTCGGCGCACAAGAGAAAGCGTATCGCGCTTGAAACCCTTGAGATTTTTGCGCCGCTCGCGGATCGTCTTGGCATGTGGGAACTTAAAGCGGAGCTTGAGGATCTCTGCTTTCCTTATATTTATCCAGAAGAGTACGCGTGGCTTACCGAGCAAATAAAAGGCAAGCGCGAAATTAGCGAGCAATGTCTCGCGACTCTCAAGCCGATCGTTGAGGCGGAGCTTACCAAAGAAAACATTAAACCGGTCAGCATTACCTATCGCACGAAACATCTTTTCAGCATCTGGAAAAAGCTGGTGCGCAATGAAATGGACTTTGGAAGGGTCCTTGATTTGGTGGGCATGCGCATTGTCGTGGAATCCGCAGATGATTGCTACTATGCGATGGGCGTGATTCATAAACTCTGGAAGCCGCTTCCCGGGCGCATCAAGGACTATATTGCGCTCCCGAAGCCGAATGGCTATCAAAGTTTACATACCACGGTGATCGGCCCGCAAAAACACATAGTGGATTTTCAGATTCGCACCGTTACGATGAATTACGAGGCGGAATATGGCATTGCGGCGCACTGGGCATACGATGCTTCTGGCAAACCAAAACAAGCCCCCCGCCTTGACGACAAACGCTACGCATGGGTACGGCAACTTCAGGAGTGGCACAAGAGCCATCACGAATCATCGGACGAAGAACTTGCCGCGATCAAAATTGATTTTTTTAAAGATCGCATTTTTGCGCTCACTCCCAAGGGAGATGTTATTGATCTCCCCGAAGGTGCCACCCCGATTGATTTCGCTTATCACATACACTCGGAAATCGGCGATCACATGTTCGGCGCGAAAGTAAACGGAAAGATGGTGCCATTTTCATATCTGTTGCAGCTCGGCGACCAAGTAGAAATTATTGTCCAGAAAAACAAGCACCCGACTTCCGATTGGCTTGATTATGCCAAGACCTCTATTGCACGGAACCGCATCCGAGGGCATTTGCGCAAAACAGGAGCGATCGAGGCCCCAAAAGGGAAGAAACAAAAAATACTTGAGGCAGCGGTATTTGCAAAAGATCGGGTCGGACTTTTAAAAGACATCGCATCCGTCTTTACGGGGCTTAATATCAATATTTTGGGCCACAAATCCGACCATCAAACAAAAAACTTCTCGCGCATTATCCTTAAATTCAAACCCAAAAAAGGATTGTCGCAATCTATTCTTTTAACAAAAATTAAAAAAATTCCTGATGTAGAGTCGGTGGTCATTCAGGAAGAAAAATAAAACGGCTATATCAATTCGGCGGGAGGTAATTTTTCTTCAATTTCTCGTGGCATTTCTGGTGTTATTGGCGTATCGAAAGGAGCGTCTTTAGCGGCAAAAGCCGTGTTAAGTGCTGGCGCAGTTGTTTCTGAATCTTCTGGAACAACTTCGCTTTCCGACTTCTCCTCAGTGGGAGAAATTTTGCCCACGATACTGTGAAGGTCCTCATCGTCAAAAAATTCAATAGAAATGATTCCGCGTTTTCCCTTGCGTTCAATTAAAACGCGGGTTCCGAAAATTGTCTCGAGCTGTTCTTGAACTTGGCGTGTTTCGGGATCAAGAGCGCTTCGCACGCGATCTCGGGCAATAAGACGCGACCTCCGCTCTGCCTCGCGCACGGAAAGTTGCTGTTCTACAATATCATTGTAGAGTTTGCGCTGTGCCTCTGGCTGCCCTGCTACCATCAAAAGCGGCCGCGTATGTCCTTCAGTTATTGTTCCTGCCGCAACCGCTTGTTGAATATCTTCCGGCAACGACAGGAGCCGCACCGTATTTGCCACAACCTCGCGGCTTTTCCCAATTTTTTCCGCAATCTCGCGTTGACGCATCCCAAACTCGTCCATCAGGCGCTTAAACGCCCGTGCTTTTTCAATAGGATTTAGATCTTCACGCTGAAGGTTTTCCACCAATGCCAATTCTAGCTTTACTTTATCGGTAGTATCTTCGTGGATAATAACGGGGATTTGTGTAAGTCCGGCAATCTTGCACGCGCGAAGCCGACGCTCGCCCGCGAGAAGCTCATAGTCCACGAGCCGTCCACGTGGGACTTCTCGTTCCTTGCGAATAACGACGACCGGCTGTAAAAGGCCGTAGGCGCGGATGGACTCGGCAAGCTCACGCAATGCCGATTCTTCAAACTCTCTCCGCGGCTGCAGCGGGTTTGGTTTTATTTTTTCTATCTCAATCCAAAAAATGCTTTCTTTTCTTCGCTCCGGTTCTGTCATAATTCTAGCATATCAAATCAAAACCGCGGAGACAAGGCAAAAAACGCCATTCGTTTTTGCAGGATACTGAAAGTAGTTCGAACGTATTTCGCGGCCAAAGGCCGCGATGAAACGCCAGCCCCAAAAACCGAAAATTGAGCGGCCGAGCCGCGAGATTTAACAATTTCAAGTTTTTCTTTGGCGACAAGAATTATTAGCTTTCAAGTTTTTTGAGTTCTGACTCTTCTTGGGCGAGAAGATTTCGCCACTCATCCGGGTTTTGAGAAACCGCGACTGCCTGCTTAGCCTTAAGATTCATGCTCATCTTCTCTATCCATTCATGACTTTCGAAAAACAATTTCGCTACTGGCTCCAGCTCGGCATCATTTGCGAGTGAAAGAGCAACAACCAAGTTGTCTTGATCTTGTGGAGATAAAGTTGATTTACAAATTAATTCTTTAATTTTATGAAAATTCATTGTCATAATATTATTGCTTATCTATACTGCCCCATCATTTCCATGAGGGCTTTAAATCCGGGGTTCTCTGTCGACATTTTCCGAAGCGCATTCCCCTCCTCTGCTTCAACCTTACCATCTTTATCACCAAGATATCTATCAGCATACTCACCCGTTGCTTTATTTAATTGTTCCAATACTTTTTGGACATCTTCGGAAGTAACTGATACTCCAGCTTTCATACCTTCTTTCAGTGACCCCCCGGAAGCTAAAACTTTTTCCTGTGCCGCGAAAGCTTGGATCATAACTTTAGCTGCGCGTTCTGCCATAAGTTCTTTCTGCCCCTCATGGGTTATGCGTTCAGGTGCGCGAGCGTGCGAAAGTCTCTCTAAAAAGTTAATTGCTCGTTCTTCGGCTGCCTGCTCGTTTTCAACTTCTTCCACTGTAGCCCCTTCTTCAAAACTTTGTCCGGCAGAAGCCTCTCTTACCATTCCCGGAGCGAATGATAATGCGGACATCAGCAACATTACTTTCGCCACGTCTTTTGCTTTCCCTCTTAATTTTTCAAAAACGCCTCGCTCGTCATCTATAGCTCTTTCGGGGTTAAACTTAGGTTTTTCTACGATTTCTTGCTGGCTTTCTTGCGGCGGTTGGCTAAACGGATTTTCTATGCTCATAATTTTTTTGGCTAATTTAGTTAATAGGTTGGTTGAAAAGGTGACCGGACTTTCCAACTTATTTTATCACTTGATTAAAAATTTTTCTTTTCTTCTTTCCGCTAAAACATGGTTTGAGCCGATTGTTTTTCAACAATGAAAGAATAGTTAGCGTTGCGCCGCTATTTCAACGCCAAATTTTTCTTTGAACACTTTTTTTATTTGATCTACTTCCGCCTTAAGAATGATAAATTCCTCCTTGTAATCAGTCATCATTTTTACAAAGTTATCTAGTGTTATAGCAAGATTTCGTAATTCTTGCCGTAATTCGGAAATCTCTCTTTCTACTTTTTGGAAACGAAAATCTACAGCTTCAATAATAGCGCCTTGATACCGAATGAGCTTTTCATCAAACCCCGCTTCTGTTTCCCGAAGTCTCTTGTCTAGAACTCCGGAAATTTCCTTTAAGTCTTGTTTCGTTAATGACATAACTATATACTACCAATGCCCGTTTCATGTTGTCAAACGATGTGTTTTTATACCTGCTCCCTGCACTCATTCGCTTCGACATGATCAGCGTGTCTTCGCTTATTTTTGCGTAGGGAAGAGATTTGCCCGCGACTCAAACGCATGCTCCATGCACAAAAACTCGTTACCTCGTTTTTGCGCAGGGGGGGATTTGAACCCCCATGGGATTGCTCCCGTACGCCCCTCAAGCGTATGCGTGTACCAATTTCGCCACCTGCGCGCGTCAGCATTATTATACGCAAAAATCGCTTGGTAACGCAAGCGATTTTTGATAAAGCTCAATACAATTCTTATTCTTGTGCAACTACTTTTGTGGGCTCCTCCGTTTCTTTTTTCGGCGCTTTTGTCACATCCGATGTTGCGGATTGCGACTTTGCTTCGCGGAAGATGTGCTTCATTTTTTTTCGAATATCGCGCGTTGCGCGATCGCGGACATAATAAATTTTTGCTCTGCGATGGCGACGCGCCGTTGCTTTCGTTTCGATGCGGTCAATTTCCGGAGAATACAAAGGGAAAATACGCTCAACGCCGATACCCGCCGAAACCTTACGCACCGTAAACGTTGCTCCCGGCTCTTTGCCATGTTTACGCGCCAAAACCAACCCCTCAAAGACCTGAATCCGCGTTTTTTCTCCCTCGCGGATTTTTTGAAAAACTTGCACGGTGTCTCCTGCGCGAAAATCAAGCGATTTACGCGCTTCAATATCAACCGGCGAAATAATACGATTAAGTGATGGCATTGTATAAAAAATATAGCATATGCTGTCCCCGCGCGCAATATGCTTACCGTATGAGTGTTGCGGTAAATGGGTTGAAGGTGTTGATGATAAAAACGCCGAATAACACCGCAAACAAAAATGCTCCGCGCAAAACATGGCTCCAATGTTTGCGGCGCATTTCGATGGCCGCACACACAAGAAGTACTGCGCCGACAACGCTTAGCATAAACAACAAACTGGTATTCACTATCGATCGGGGACTTGCTGCAAGAGACGCAACGATAACCCTCTGCGCCGTTTGAGCTTGCGACATGCTCTCTCCGGCAAAACTCAATACCGCAACTGGCCGTTTTGTTGTCTCAAGTTCGTCGCGAGTCGTGATTTCTGATTGCGAAGGTGTCTGCAAAACAACAGAGGAAGTTACGCGGGGAGTAGCAAACATCTGGACAACAAATGTGGCATTTTGTTCTTTATACAGCCCTTGCGCAATACCAATGCCGATTTCAGAAAATTCCTCGTTGAGTATATTGGTGCGGTGTGCGGGGGATTTCATCCATGCGTCCACTACTTCTGACGACCCATAAAAGTTCACCGCCAAATTTTCTCCTGCCCGCGCAAATACATAGTTTTCTCTCAAAATCCAATACCACGGATCAATTCCTACCGGGCTTGTGTGTGCGAAATATCCATTGCGAGCCATGTCGTCCGCTTTGGCTTGCGCTGCGCGGTCAAGCGCCGCGTTTCGACGAAGCGCTGGTACTTGCTCATTGGTTCGGTTGCCGTTGGTCAGTTCAATTAAAACATTTGGCAAAATAGAGGAGAGAAAGTAAGAGCTTTGAGTCGCAAAAAATGCGTAGCTTAATATGAAAAACTCCGCAACCACCACGAGCGATAAAATAATCAAAACAGATGTCTCGTGAAAAAGCGACGGTTTATGATTATTGTGCTTGTGAGGGAGAAAAAAGCGCGCGAGTTTTTTGAGTGTTTTCATACTTTGTAATTATACCACAAAGTTGTCACAACAGCAAACCAGTCCCCGTCGCTCGCGAGCGACGGGGACTGGTTTATCAATATGTCTTTGATTTTTTTATTGCTGGGCTTGAAGCGCGGCAATCTGTGCCTGCAAATCAGCAATCATTTGTTGTATTGTCTGAACGATCAAGTTTTGTAAAAACTCAATCTGGATTTGCATTGCCGCAACAAGTTGTTCTTGAAGCTCTGATAGCTGCTCTTGAAGAGCTGCGATTTGTTCTTCTTGGGTTGTCGCTGCGCCCAAAACCTCTCCTGTTCCACTACCGCTCCCGCCGCCACTCCCGATTCCGCCGCCTCCGAGGATGCCACCAAAAATATCACCCGCCGATCCTCCCAGTGGCCCGCCGCCACCTCCGCCGCCGGAAATTTCAGGCGTCCCATCCTCTTCTTCTGGTTCTGGCTCAACACAATTTCCTTCTCCGTCAAAGGTAAACCCTTCTGGAAGAGATTCTTGAGTTCCCTCAATATTCGGGCAAACATCAGTCGGCGGTTCCTCGCCGTATCCATATCCATAACCGTAACCCAAATCCCCTAGCGGACGCGCAAAAACCACGTTTGAATATACTATGCCCAAAACCAAAAACAAGGCGATCAGGGCAACTACCATGAGCCTCTGTTGATCTACAAACCATACCGACGCAGTGTTGTTCATAAAATTTGTTAATTTAATTCATAACACCCTTGTGTGTTTACCAATTTATCATATTGTGATAAAATTGTCAACACGCCTACAATCTCGCTTATGGTTAAGCATATATGAGCATCATTACAGAGTCAAGGGCTATGGTTATACACATCCTGTTCGGCGCCATATTGTTTGCCGGCCTTTTTTTGAGATTGGTTGATTTGGGCTTTCAATCTCTCTGGATAGATGAGGGTTTTTCCATAAACGCGGCGCAAGCCATTGTTGCTCACGGATATCCCATTCTTAATTCGGGCAAGATATATACAAGCTCTCCACTCAACACTACCATCATCGCCGGAGCAATAAAAATTTTTGGATTAGACCCATTCAATCCATGGACAGCGCGATTGCCGTCAGTTGCGTTTGGCATTGGGGTCATTGCGCTCGTCTACTTTTTTACTCGGCATATTTTCCAAAATAAATATTTTGCGCTCGTGGCGTCGGCGCTTATTGCTTTTTCGTATTGGGAAATAGATTGGTCGCGTCAAGCGCGCGGTTACATAGAACTTCAATTTTTTATGCTGTTGGCGCTTTGGCAATTCTGGAAGTGGCTGGAAAATTATCAATTGAAGAATCTTGCCGTGTCGGCTTTCGCGTACGCCGCGGCGTACGCAAGCCAGGGGATAGCAGTGATTTTCGCTCCGGCGTTCGCTGCGGCCTCTTTGGCACATTACACACTCAACCCGCACAAAAAAATCAACACTCGCCAATTCTTGATTGGCGCGAGTAGCGCGGTGCTTGTGGTTATGGCAGTTATTGCTCCGAAGTTTTTTGACGCGGAGCTTTACAACTTCAGCGATTCTTATGTGCGATTCTTGTTCGGAGACATTAGGCTTATCACATGGGCAGGCATCGCCGGTATTGTTTTTGGGATTTTTGACAAAAGAAACTTTTGGCCGGCGATGTTTCTGGCTATCTTTTTGTTGTTTCCTCTTATTATTGTTATGTTCTACGCTCCCACAACACAACTGCGGTATCTTTTTCCTCTGTTCCCATTCATGGCAATGCTCGCGCTCTATGCGATCTCAAGAGCCGCGGATTTGGCAATCAATACATTACGATTGCCCCATTGGTCTTATTGGTCAATCATTATAGCTGTTTCTCTGCTTATTTTCCGCGACCAGTTGGTTTTTCGGCCGCAGAATTTCTATCAATCGGAGTTTGACTCCCCTCGTCCTGATTTTAAGACCGCATATGCCCTCATAGCCAGACAAAAACAAGCAGCCGACATTATTGTCTCCCCCTACGCGCATCTGACAACAATCTATTTGGGAGAAAAAGGCGTGTGGCTGCCGATTAGTCTGACCGGCAAACAAAGTGAGTTTCGCCACACAATCGTTGACTCGGCATTTGATTATTATGTCGGCGCCCCGATCGTAGAAAACACCAAACATTTACAATCAATGATAGAACAACAAAATGGATATATTATACTTGATGGCATGGCAAAAACGCGGATCGGGGCGCAAGCGCTCATTATTGCCAATCACCCCAAAGTAACCGAAATTTTTTATTCTGGAAACGCGCGGCTTAACCAAATATGGGTTTATAAATTTTGACTATGCGAAACGCTTTTTTAAATTGGATTGTTTTCGTGTTTGGTATTTTTGGTCTTGTGTATTTGATCATTGTCCAAAACGACGACTTCGTATCGCAAATTTTTGGTATTTGCGTTGTGTCGCTCGCTATTTTTTATTTTGTGCGCTTTGAAAAAGAATTGGTAAAAAAAATACAACAAAGCACCGCGTCATTGATTACCTTCGGTCTTTTATATCAATATCCCGATGAAGCCCGCGAACCAAAAGAAGAGAAACGCGTACGCGCAGAGAAAATATTTCATGACTTGGCTCTCGCAACGATCGTAACAATATCTGCGATTGCGCTTTTTTATAATTTAGGATGGAGGGATTTCTGGGAAGACGAACACCAGGTTGTCTCTGCTGCTGCAGGACATTACTACACGGGAGAATTTTTCCGGTGGGATTGGATTAAAAAAGATGTTATGTGCGCAGATCGCACCAGCGAATGCATGTACGATAGAGCGTGGCCGCATTCGTGGCTTATTGCTCAATCATATAGGCTCTTCGGGATTTCCGAGTGGTCGTCTCGTGTTGTCTCGGCATTATTTATGCTGCTTACGACAATCGGCGTGTATTTTTTTGCAAAATTTTTTACGGAAAACAAAAACGTTGCCTTGGTATCGGCGTTTGTTGTCGCGGTCCATCCCAATCTGGTTATTATTGGCCGTTATACTAGAATGTACGCCCTTTTTATCCCTTTATTTTTGTTGCTCGCACATTGTATCTTTAGGGCCGTATCACACAAAATCCATTACGGATACGCTTTGGGCGCGGCGATCACCCTCGGTATCGGATATTTTGTTCACATCAATATCCTCATTATTCTTCCTGCCGTGCTTTTGTTTGTGATATACCGAGCCGCAACGACTCAAAAAAAAGAATACATTGCCTTATCTGTTGTAGGAATAATGGGGCTCGCTGCTCTATATATCATAGCGGCATTTACCTCATGGTTCGAGAATGTAGTGGGATTTTTTTCATTTTTTGGGAGAAACAACACGGTATATCTTGAATATGTTGCCGGGTTTCCTTTCCCCGCGAAGTTTGGGTTTGCCATAATGGTATTGGGATTCGTCGGCACAGCCCGTTTCCTTATTAAGGAAACATTAAAACATAAATTAATATATCTCTATTTCATTTCATTTTTTGCGCTTTTCTTTTTTATGTATATCGGAGATCGGTATGCGAGTTTTATGTACACATCGCCGATCACGGTTATATTTATCGTTCTCGCTATAAATAGTTATTTTCTTTTCGTTGACCGCATCAGGCCGCGCGTTCTTAAAATATTATTTATATTGGCATTGCTCATAAATCCCGCGTACGTATTTTATGAAAATAGATCAGAAATATACGAAGGCGAGGGCTTTGGTAAAATTTCGATCGCGTACGCGAGCATCGCAGAAAATATCAAGCCCGGGGAAGTGATTTTTGGACAATACTTGCGGGATTATTACTTGCAAAGCATCGATCCGCAAACACCCCGTATCAGTATGTTGAACAACCAGTCGTACTCGTACCAATCGTTCCGGGAGGATCTTGCGCGCTATGAATCGGGATGGATTACCTGGGAAACGCGAAAACGTTACCACATCCAACCAGAAATTCGTGATTTTGCGCAGCAATACCTCACAAAAATACATGGCGCAGAGGCTGATGCAAGCGGCGTAGAACTCTATTATTTCAGCACCCCAATGTTGCCCCCAACAAACAACTTATGATTGAATACATTAAAAAAGCCATCGCTGACGGGAAAACATTCATTGTTTTTGCCGTTCTGCGCGTTATCGGGCAAGTGTTGTTTTTTCTTACCCCGCTTTTAATCGCTTTTTATTTTTCTCAAGAGAACTTCGGCGTATATTCTCTTTCCATAACGACGGTATATTTGTTTACGACACTTCTTATCGGGTCGTCTCAAAAACCGTTTATTGTCTATGCAAATCAAGAGCGCAATGAAAGCGGCTCTATACGAAAATCTTTCACGGCACGCCTCTTATTTTTTGTTGCCGCTTCTTTTCTTTTTGCTCTTCTCGTGTTTTTCTTTAAAGACAACATAATGCGCTTTACCTATCTTCCTTCGAGCGCCTTTGTATATCTTGCGCTTGCCTATATAGGAATCAGTATCAGATATGTATTTGAAGCGCTTTTTCTCGGCTTAGGAAAAAAAATAGCATATGCTATTTTTTCCGGCGTGACCGGTTTTATTTCTTTGTTGTTTCTTGGAATTTTCTTTATTGTACATATCCCAACCCTTGAAGCAGCACTCGCGGCGTTCTTTGTCGGCCCTTTTATTGCCGGGATATGCTCCCTTTTTTTTATAAGGAGCAAGGACATTTTTCCTCTTGCATATGACGCAGAAATGTGCAAAAAAATGTTTCGTTATACGCGATGGGCGTTTCTTGGCGGGGGCGCAATGTACCTTGTTAACTGGGGGGATAATTTTGTGCTGCGCTATATTGTTCCATTGGAAGAAATAGGGGAATATAATTTCGGATACCAATTTTTTAAAGGAACGGTTATTTTGCTTGGAACCATTAATCTTTATTTTCTTCCTTTTCTGTCACTCCACGCGCGCGATACGGAAAAAATACGCGCTTACATGTATAGAAAGCGCCCGCTCATTTTCTTTTTAGGAGCCGCAAGCATTGCCGCTTTTTTCTTTGTCTTTCCATTTGTTATCCAGATGGTATATGGAGAAAAGTATGCGGACGCTATTCCTGTTGTGCGAGTGCTCAGTGTGGGGTCCTTGTTTTTACTATGGAGTGTTTTCTATGCGGCGCTTTTTGACGCTCTCGAATATTACCGATTCACACAAGTTGCCCACGTTGCAATGGTGGCGATAAATCTTATTCTTGATGTTGTTTTTGTCACGTGGTGGGGCATTATCGGAGCGGCAATCGCAACCACTATTGCCTATTTCTTTTCAGCGCTTTTATACGAATGGTATTTCCAAGCGCACTACCGGCGCCGCGCATAAAAAGGCCGCGTGTATTAATCCCAGCGCGACAGGTCAACACACAAAAGATTTTCCAGTTTTTTTATGTCTTCCCTAAATACGCCGCGGAGGTATTCGCGAGTTTCTTCAGACATCGGAGGATAATTGATTTTCTTTGTTATGATGCGAAGGAATGCCTTATTAAACTTTATTATGCGAAGGAAGCGGACAATCCAAGAGAGATTTCTCGCCGACAAAAAAGCTACTGTTTTATTCATAAATTCGACGCTACCCTTAATCCGCGACTCTTTTGCGTAATTAGAGACACCGCCGATTTCTTTCGGAGCAAATGCATCATCGACTCCCAAAAAAGCATAAAGTTTTCTCATCACGTCTTTTGGATTCTTTCGTATATCGTCATAAAAAATAATATGAATGCGACTTCTGGGGAAAAGATTAAAATATCGGGCAAGTTGCTCAGAATACAGTCCTTTTCTAATATACATCGTCCCCGTTTCTCTTACTGCTTCGTCAAACGGCCTCTCTTCAATTTTGAAAGACGAACGAAACATCCAATATTCCGAATATGCGCGCTCAATGGGGTTGCGCAGCGCAACAATAAGCTTCACGCCCGGGAATGCCCGCTTTATAGCATACGGCGCTTCTGGGTCATAAAAATATACAGGCGAATATTCTCCGATAATACTGCCAACGCGGCAATGGGAAAAATGATTTGCATACCAGGAGATTGGTTTATCGCGGTTTTTATTTAAAAATGGCCCAGCAAGACCCTTTTGTTTGATTGTTTCACTGCTGTTTAATTCGCGGTTAAAATAGCACACCTCTTTTGGTTCAGAAACGCAAATTTGTGGATGTGCGTCAAGCATGTGGGCAAGCCACGTCGTCCCCGATTTAGCAGCCGCTATTCCGACAAAATCTATTTTAAAATCATTTTTCATATATCAATAATAGCTTAAGGGACTCATATAAATATCCCATTGCTTTTATTTTCTCCCCAATCCAAAATATTAAGAAATATTTAAAACCGCTGAAACTTGATATGTCACACGGTCCTACTATGGTGTGTAAAAACGAATCAAAAGCCGTTCGTGCGCCGATATGGCCGCTTTCATCCCACAATTTACTTGGATGAACCGCAGCGCTCGCCCTGCTCGTTTTTTGTAAATGCGCAAGCATTGCTATTCCTTTTCCGCGCCCGAATTGAAATGGCAAATATTTTACGAGCGGCATCTTTTTTAAATGCAGAACATTGGCGGGAATAAAAATTAGTTTTGCGCCACCATTTCTCAGTCGCCACGCGAGATTCCAGTCCTCCGAAACCGACAATGATTCGTCATATACAAATCCGTCCTCTCTCGTACATTTTTCAAGCCACAGTCGTTTATAAAGAACATTTCCTCCCGCACCAACCAAACCTACTATATCTTCTTGCTCAATATCGGGAATCCGCCGTCTCATGCGAATATCATGAAGAAATTGGTCCGCCTCTTTGTACGTTCCGCCGGCGCCATCCGCATGATAACGATCAATTGCTCCAACGAGCATTTCAATCCAATTTTTCGGTGGTATGCAATCGTCGTCAGTAAACGCAATTAAATCTCCTCCGGAGCGCTTAATTCCCTCGTTCCTTGCCCAACTCACGCCGCGCCGCTTTTTGTCCTCTACAATAATAATTTCATCGGGAGGGCGCGTTTGGCTCAAGAGCGCCTCTTGCGTTTGAGAAAGCGTGGAGCGGCCAATGGTAGGAATGACAACGGAAATGGTGTGTGCATCTTTCTTATTTTGTGCCAACAAGCGTCGTATCTTTACTCCGTCGGCATCGCTGTTTATAAGTTTTTCGTACATGGCAATGTGCGCATCAACGGCCTTTTTTTGGCCGTACGTTTCAAACACATATGCATGCGCTTTTTCTCCTTTTTCGCGCCAACGATCATTTTCCAAAAGACACGCAAGCCCATCGGCAAAGTTATCCGTTGTTGCCGCAAAACCGAATTTCGACGCAAAACCATCAGGATCTACATAACTTACAATAGCGCACCCTCTTCCAGCGGCCTCAATCATAGTTAGCGGTAGCGCTTCGCGCGACGCAGTGTTAATTATAATCCACGATGTATTGTAAACTTCGTAAAGCTCTTTGTCCTCAAATTTATCCAAATACCCCAACATTTTTATGTTGCTATATTTTGATGCCGCTTTCGTCAGTTTTTCTTGTCTTTTATCCTCCTCTGCCTTTCCAACCATGAGAAACGTTACTTGTGGAAATTTTCCGGCAAGCTCAATAAACAGTTCCGGTCGCTTTCTCCCATCCAGTCGTCCCACAAAACAAACTGTCGGAGTCGGCGCTTTTTCCGGAACTTTTTCGGGGACATCTTCAATATTAGGAAGAAAAACCGGCGGTTGTTTTAACCCGTACATTCTTTCTATTTTTGCTTTTATCCAATGCGCCGCGCATGCAACTGCGTCAGCATTCCGTATGGTATATTTGATAATCGGACCTTCTTCAAATATCAAGAGCGGAATATTTCTCAATTTCCTTTTCCAAGTCGCGTCTCTAAATTCAAGCCGCCAGTCATTTATGTCCCTTGGATCTCGGCATGTTACCACGTGCTTTTTATTGGGTTCGCCAATCATTGCGGCCGTTGACATCAAATTGGGAGCTTGGCTGTGATAGATATCGGCATTAATTTTCTTATAGGTAGAGGGGCGAATAGCATTAATCTTAGATAATCGCACAATGGTAAAACCGTCTGTGATGCGTTCCCCCCTTTTTTGCCCCGTTCTTTTGAGCGTTGCAACGACAACATCAATGCCGCGTTCTGCAAGAGAACGCGCAAGTTGTTTTGTCATGCTTCCAAAACCCCCCGTCTTTCCTGGACCAAGAATTTGACTTGATATAATACAGATTTTGATTTGTTTTGTCATCGCGCAGTATGGCTTTTTGTATTCGTTAATAGTTGTTCGTACATATTGGCAATTGTATTCCAATCAAAATATTTTATGGCGCGCGAGCGCGTTTTTTGCTGAAATACTTCGCGCAAACGCGAATTATTAATAAGCTCGGCGAGCGCGACTTTCAGCGCTGCGGCATCTTGCGGAGGAACTGTAACACCGGCGTCGCCGATTGTCTCTGCGCATCCAGAAACGTTGGTTGTAACAACCGCGCATCCGGTGCTCATGGCTTCCAGCAGCGCAACGCTGGAATTTTCCCGCAACGAGCAAAGGCAATATATTGCGGCGCTCCCCAATAAATTTTTATATTCATCGGAGTCGTTATGGAGCCATCCATGAAAAATAATTTTGGTCTTGGATAATTCTGCCATCGAACGAAGTTCCCGCATCATTGGCCCATCGCCACAAATATGAACCTCGTAGCCGATATCCTCGCCGGACACAGCTTTCGATAAGTATTGAAATCCTTTGCGCGGTAGAAGCCGGCCGGTAGAAACAATGATGTTCTTTTTTTGCTTCGGCACAAATTGATCCGGATCGATCCCGTTAGGAATTACCGATAATTTGTTCTCTACCCCTCTAATGCTTTTAAGAATAAGTTCCCGTAAAAAATGCGATGGGGCAACAATCGCTTTTGCATTGGCGCAAACAGCGCGTAGGATAGGTTGGAGAAATCGGTGACTTATGGTAAATCTATCCGGATTGTATCCGGGCACATCGCTGCCATGCGCCGTCAAAATGTACGGAAGTTTGTATTTCTTTTTTGCCCAGAGAGCAACAATGCCCGTTGGAACAATAAAATGCGCGTGGCATACATCATAGTGCACATTTTTCATGCGTTTTCTCAAAAACCATATTGCAGAAACAACAAAAGACGCCATCTCGTAAATTCGGCACATTTCTTTTTGAGAACGCAGGGAGGGAACCCTGAAAATATCAATTCCTGCGATCACCTCGTGTTGTGCCAGGCCTTTATAACCCATGGTTACAACATCAACGCTGTGGTCCTGTGCGACGTAATGCTTCGCAAGCGCAAAGCTGGCCGGACTTGCCCCGCCACCCAGAGGAGGGAATTCGTAATTGAGAAACAAAATTCTCATTGATGGTCCGTCGGGCCGGCGCTGTTTCTAATAATTTCAGCAATGCTATACGGAACATCCTTGGTTGCGGAAAAATAAATTTTAGAAAGTATATCCGCCAAAAGTCCGAATACCAAAAATTGTATCCCGATAAGAAATCCAAACATGGATAATTCGGTGAGAAATGTATCGGATAAGTCCTGTCCGAGAAATATCTTTTCATAAGCCGCGCGCCCTCCGGACAGCGCCGAAACAATAAACAAAAATACGCCAATGCCGCCAAAAAGATGGAGCGGCCTGGCGGCATACTTCTTCCAAAACCACAAAGAACCCATATCCAGAAGCCCCTTAAACGTACGCGCAAAACCATATTTGCTTGCGCCGTTTGTGCGCGGATAATGGTTTACCTCAAGCTCTCCGATCCGATAACCCTTCATCTTCAATACGGCAGGAATAAAACGATGCATTTCTCCGTACAGATCGAGGCGTTCAAGGATTGCGCGGCGATACACCTTCAGGGAGCAGCCGCTATCATGAATCCCGTCGTTGATCATAATGCGGCGCAGTACGTAGGCGCCTCGCGAAAAAAAACGTTTCAACAAAGGATCGTGCCTTGTTTTGCGCCAGCCCGACACCACATCGAGATTGTGCTCTTTGCAATATGCGATGAGGCGGGGAATATCCGCGGGGTCGTTTTGCAAATCACTATCAATAGTAATCACATAGTCCCCGCGCGATTCTTTAAAACCGGCGTCCATTGCCGCGGTTTGGCCGAAGTTCCTCCGCAAATTCACAATGGTCAGCGGAGCGAGCTCTTTCATAATACTCAAGCTGTGATCCGTTGACCCGTCGTTTATAAAAATAATCTCGGCGTCATACTGATGTGTTTGTATGACATCAAGGATGCGCCGATGAAGCTTCGCAACATTTGCTTCCTCGTTATAAATGGGGGCAATAATAGATAATTTCATGATTTATATTGTATAAGTATTTTTTGTGACTGTCAAGCCGCGGGGGGGGGTTGACTTTTTTTAAAAATGGGTGTATAATGCTCGTCAGGAAGGAGGTGGCGAGATGTTCACTGGCTAAATGATGGAATGATGGTTTGTTTGGTGTCTAGGCGCTGGTGAATTGGCAACAGCACAAAAAAAGAAATTCCTTCCGGAAAGAGCCGGGAGAAAAAATAGATGGAAGCGAGGGGCGCATCATGCGGCCCCTTTCTCATTTGTTCCTGCCCACGCGAGTTTGAAAAACGTCTGAACTGTTTTTGCAATATCGGCGTTTTCAATAATGACGCCGAACGGCTTTTCTTTGAGCACCACAAACGCAATACGATTTCCGCTGACACTAATGTCGGCATGGATGGGAAACGAATCAGACGAAACATATCGGCTTTCGCGCAATGACGCAGGATCTTCGTGTTGGAGCACCGGTCCATGGGAGCTCGTATAAATTACGCGGCTCCTCATTCCTTTTTGAATTCGTTTCGGGCGATATGTTTCTTGATGCGCTGGGTTGATTTTTAAAACATCGTCCCACGAAGTAACGCCCTCAACCAGCAGCCCGCCGCTTTTTAGAAATTCTTCTTGCATTGTGTGGATTCCCTCTATTCCTTCAAAAAATCGTACTCGCGGGCGGTCGCCAGATGAGACAAAAAGTTGCTCGATCCTCGGTAAAAGCTCCTCGAGCGATTTTCCGCGCTCTTTTACTTGGTTTTCTTCTTTTTCTAACACACCCTTGATATGTTCCGGGTCTTCAGCGCGGAAATATGTTTTCGATTTTCCATTTTTGCGCTCCGATGCTTTCTCAAAGGAACTAGCAAGGCCCAATTTCATCAGCCGATCCAATTGAACATAGGTGGTGGGACGATTGACATCAGCGCGCTGTGCGACTTGCTGGGCAGTGGCGTTGCCAAGTTCAAGGAGCGCATGGTATACCCGCGCCTCATTTTCCGAAAATCCGATTTTGATAAGCAACTCAATCATACCAGTTAGTTTATAGTTTTTAGATTGTAGTTTATAGTTTTAAATTAAAAGAGAATATCATTAACTATCAACCATAAACTATTTTAGTTTTACTGCCCATAATTTTTCTGTATTTTTATCTTGGAAGAACAGGTAAGAGTCGTCGTCGAAAATCTCCTGATTGACAACATCGCTCAATGTATTGACAGACGCAATCTGCTTTTTTTCGCGAAGATCGTACGCAATTATGGTATCTTGAAGTGCCACTTTCCCTTGCCACCACTCGTCGGGGAAATGACCCGCGGGGATAAATTTCGGGACCCCGCAATAGAGCATATTTGGATTTTCTTTTCCAAAGACGCATTTTTCTGCAAGCGTGGTAAATGGAAGCGTCGCTTGTTCGCCCGTTGAGACGCCGAGAAGCGTTAGCGCCAATGGGCGGCCATTGGAATTTACTCTTGACAGTACCACATGCATTCCGGCGCGATTCCACACCGCATCAAGACCGCGTCCGCCGAATATTCTATTTAATATTCCTCCGGCAGTCGGAATGTTATAGAGAAAGCTCGCAATTTCGTAGGACGATTTTGTTTTCAGCGCCAGCATATTCGCCGTTGGCCACGAAATTTCAAAAGATGGAATATTGTTGGATAGTACTCGGCGCTGATTGCGGAAATCAGTTGTTGCCGTAAAAACATCGTACGAGTCATTGTTTTTGAGAGTATAGGCAATGGACTTTGAGTCGGGGGAGAACGCGAGCGTTTTTATGTCGTTTTCTATAAATCGCGTTTTTGGCGTCGTGGTGCCTTTATAGAATACGAGAAATGAGCGCACGTTCAATTCTTCGTCGCGATAACTCACCAGCGCGGTGTTGCCGTCGGGTGACCATTGTATTTCCTCAATTTGTTGAAGTAATAAATTGGAAATTCGCGCTTCGTCGCCGAGAGCTTCTTTTGTTCGTTCAAAAAGATGTCCTAAATTTTCCGGTGTGTTTTTGTGGTAGCGCACCGTGTTGTTTGTTACTCCGAGCGACCGCACCGGATCGTCGCCAAGCGCAATGAGTGTCCAGCGGGGGATAGTTGCAGTATTTTGCCCGGGCGCCAAAATGGTTGCAATATCTTCTATGCGAATTGGCGGTACCTCTTGTGCCGTAGGCGCTGGCGTCACCTCTGCCGGCTTTGGAAACAGCCCTCCAAAAAACCCTCTCGGCTCGCCCGCTGTTTCCGTTTCTCGAAAACCGAAGAAGAAAATTACAAGAACGAGTAGCACCAGCGCGACGGCAGCAGTAATAATGATTTTTGTTTTTTGAGACATCATGCGCCGGATGGATTAGGTATTAATTCGCATTTCCAAAACGTCATAACTGTTCCATCTGTAAGTGTTTTTGAGCCGTCCGGGCGTTTAAATTTGCCCGCATCGGTACATTGTTGTTCTGTGTTGTGTGTGCTGCGCTGTATTGGCAGTTGTGTTCCATGGGTGATATTCGTGCAGCCTGGATCTGTTGGTGGATCGGTACATAGGAAAAGCCCCCAATTATTTACACCTGGCGGAGGAGGAAGCGGCGGTTGTTGTGTTGGCTGTTGTTGAGGCGCATCAAGAGGCGGCACGGTTAATTGAAGTGAGGTGAGTTTTGGATTTATTGTGTTGAGGATTAAAAATGACGCAAGCGCCAATAAAAGACCGCTTAAGGCGCTTGAGATGCGGTCTTTTGCTTCTTGTTTGTTGGTGATGGCTTCCGAGAGCGCGTATTCAAATCCGCCTATAACAATTTGTGTTACCGCGGCAACCGCGGCGAATGCGAGGACGAACGGAATGAAACTTGCCATATATTGACCAAAAATGTTTTCGCCTCCCACATTTTTTACATCTTTGATAGGAGCAAGAAGATTGTAATCAATCGCTAGCGCCGGCAGAGTATTGAGCATAAAAACTACAACAAACATAGTGTTTTGTAGCATTCGGATCGCGCTAAAATTTTTCATATCATTGCGGCTTGCCAACTTTTAACATAAACGACGCGGTTGCTTGCTGGAATGTTCTTTTGACGTCTTTGAGTTCTAAAGAAAACGATGTTTGAAATTCTCCCTCTGCCGGCGTTTGAATTTCCAAAAGCCGCTGGTTGGTACGTTGCGGCGGCAGTGTCTTGCCTCCTTCTTTCCATTCAAAAATTCCGCTTTGCACAACATTGGAATCAAAGAAATACGGCTCTGCCAAAATT
>Ga0209541_10005791_pt1 | contig 21419 bp, 25 predicted proteins | sample RifCSPlowO2_01_FD_184027 | JGI IMG/M metagenome (GOLD analysis project Ga0209541, IMG submission 184027) | Groundwater microbial communities from Rifle, Colorado - Rifle CSP2_plank lowO2_0.1 (SPAdes) (version 2) | ecosystem: Environmental > Aquatic > Deep subsurface > Groundwater | place...
GACGTCTTCCACCACCACCGAATAAAGCATCAAAGATAGAGCCGCCGAATAAATCTTCGAATTGGGAAGTATCAAAACCACGGAAAATATCTTCTGAAGAGTATCTCTGCTGGAATCCTTCTTTACCAAATTGATCATATTGAGTACGTTTTTGCTTGTCTGAAAGTACTGCGTATGCTTCTGAGATTTCTTTAAACTTTGCTTCTGCACCAGCTTCTTTATTGATGTCAGGATGATGTTTTTTTGCTAATGTTTTATATGCTTTCTTAATCTCTTCTTCAGTAGCAGTTTTACTAACTCCTAAACTTTTATAGTAGTCGCCACTCATCTCTATCCTAAATAATCTGCTTTTTTATTGCTTGATTTTTGCTGAGATTTTTGTATACTCTCAACGTCTTTCTGCAGCTCTTTTTCTGCTTTGAGCACTGCGTCGCTTTTCTTTATTTCTCCTAACTTTTCTTCATATTTTTTGATTATTTCATTTAAAATTCTGCTCATTTCTTTTAACAATAAAGGCTCCACACTAATAACATTATGCACCATCTTAAAATGCTTTTTTCCTGAAGTTGATCTTTGGTCGGTGCGCGATGACACATTCTTAAAATCTAGCGTTGCCTGCGTAGGATTAATCTCTACTGAAAATTCATGGGCAAAGAAGCTTGCGCTACCTTCGTCTATGTTTAAATTTATATTAGTTGGCTCTGGTTTACTTTCCATCTTTTTTCACCTACTCTTTGTCTACAACTTCAGCATCGACTACTTTGTCTTTTTTCTTTTGATCTTTGCCTATTTCCTGATCTTTGGCTTGCTGCTCTGCCTCTTGGGCTTTTTGATAGAGCTTTGTTGAGGCTTCATGAAGTCTCTTGTTCAGTTCTTCCATGTGCTGTTTGAGAGCATCGGTGTTGTCTTCCTTGAGCAGCTTCTTTAGTTCATCCTTATCTTTTTCTATTGCCTTAATTTCTTTTTCTTCTATTTTTCCTTTGAACTCTTTGAGACTTTTCTCCAAAGTGTAGACTAAGGCATCAGCTTCGTTTTTGACTTCAGCTTTTTCCTTTTTCTTCTTGTCTTCCTCAGCGAATTCTTCTGCTGATTTTTTCATTTTTTCCACTTCAGTTTCTGAGAGCTTGTTGGACGCAGTAATCTTAATATTCTGCTCCTTACCAGTACCTAGATCTTTTGCTGTGACATGAATGATACCATTGGCATCTATATCGAAAGAGACTTCAATCTGCGGGACTCCACGTGGAGCTGGAGGAATACCTACTAAGTCAAAACGACCCATACTTTTATTGTCTGCAGCCATTTCTCTTTCTCCTTGCAAGACATGAATAGTTACTGCTCCTTGATTATCGTCTGCTGTAGAGAATGTTTGTGATTTTTTTGTTGGAATGGTTGTGTTTCTCTGAATCAAAGGAGTTCTGATACCACCCAAGGTTTCAATACCTAAAGTTAAAGGGGTAACATCTAACAAGAGAATGTCCTTGACTTCTCCACCTAAGACTCCTCCTTGGATTGCTGCTCCGTGAGCTACACATTCCATAGGGTCAATACCACGTTCTGCCTTTTTGCCTAAGAGATCCTCAACGAATTTCTTAATGACAGGCATACGCGTTGGACCACCGACTAAAACTATCTTATCGATGTTTTTTGTCTCTATTTTTGCATCTTTGATTGCCTGCAAGAGTGGCTTCTTACATCTTTGAACAATAGGGTCTATTAACTCTTCCAACTTCGCTCGTGACAATGTTAACTTGAGATTTTGCTGTCCGTGAATGAAAGGCAGATTGATTTCTGTTTCTGTAACTGTGGACAATTCGATTTTAGCTCTTTCCGCAGCTTCACGCACTCTTTGGACTGCTGTCTTGTCTTCATTCAAGTCGAAATCATGATCTTTATCAAATTCTTTTATAATATAATCCATGATAGCGTTGTCCATGTCATGACCGCCTAATTGCGTGTCTCCTGATGTGGATTTGACCTGGAAGATTCCATCTCCTAAATCCATAATTGTAACATCTAAGGTACCTGCACCTAGATCAAAGACTAAGATTTTAGCTTCTTTGTCCTGCTTATCTAGACCATAAGCTAAAGCTGCTGCTGTTGGCTCATTGACAATACGAACTACTTCTAATCCTGCAATCTGACCTGCGTCTTTGGTTGCTTGTCTTTGGTTGTCATCGAAGTATGCTGGAACTGTGATGACTGCCTTGTTGATTTTCTCTCCCAAGAATTCTTCTGTGTCTTTCTTGATCTTCTGGAGAATGAATGCGGAAATTTGCTGCGGACTGTATTCTTTGCCATAGATTTTGTATTTGTGACTGGTTCCCATTTTTCTTTTAGCGCCGTAGACTGTTCCTTCTGGATTGGAGACTGCTTGACGACGCGCTGGCTCACCGACTAAGACTTGACCGTCTTTGGTGAATGCCACGAAGCTTGGGAACGCTTTACCATACAGTGATGCGCCTTCTGCACTTGAGATTAATGTTGGACGACCCGCTTGTAATACTGCTGCTGCGCTGTTTCCGGTCCCTAAATCTATTCCAATTATTTTTTCTTTACTTGCCATCTTAATTTCCTCCATAATTCATTTGAATCATTTGTTTTACTATATTACTCTTTTTTGCATGGAACATATGAACTCCTATTTCTTCAATCCATTTTTTGGCATAATTTTTTGAAACTGACAGTCTGTGTACTATTTTTTTAGAAATAATTCTATGTCCATCTAAATATCTAATCCCTTTTGCAGGCTCTTTACTTAATTTTGAACATTTAATTCCTTTTTTCTCTAAAAATCTCGTAATTCTATCTAAAAGATGCTCATTGCTATTATAAACATATAAATGATAATAATTTCCTTGTGCTCTTACAGTTCCTTCAGCATCCCAAAATCCTGCTATGAATTTTCTAGCTAATTCTGTATTTTTAAAAATGTACTCTAAAGTGTCATATCTTAATCCTTCTTGATCTTTGATTAAGTTTGCAACTCTTCCATTTGAAAGTCTTAATCTCCATAAACCATTTGCTCTTTCTTGTTCGGTTATAGTTCCATAAGGCTTTAAAAACTCAAATAAAGGCTTTCTCAATGCTTTATCTTTGTTAAATACTTCAACCATATATTGTGAAATGCTTCCATCCCCCAAAGCAAATCCAATAACATAAGCTAATTCTGGCGTGATTTTAATAGTTACTAATTCATAAGTTTTATCACCAATAGTTACGACTGCTCCAGTTTCATCTTTATCTCCTGAATAAGCAATGGTTTTAGCATGATGTCTTGTAAATGGAATTTTTAATTTATGAAACCAATATCCCAAACTTGAATCAGGAATGCCTGTTATTTTCTCTATTTCTGTAATTGTGAACTTAGGATAAATAGCTTTGAAGAACTCTCTTAATCTCTCTTCTCCTATTTCTTTTCTGATCGTTAAATAATTACCGCCGTCCTTCTTATGATTTTTTATTACTTCCAATGTTTGTTTTAATGTTGGAGCATTCATTTTGATACATCTCCTCTTCGAATGATTTGATCGATTATGTTAGGTCTTTCTGGTTCTGGTCTTTGCGGATCTTTGTTCATTGTTGCTTTCCTTTTGAGACACGGACTTTTGCCGTTCTCAAGATTTTATCGTGCAAGTGATAGCCTTTTTGCAATTCTTCTATGATTGTTCCTTCTGGAGAGTCATGCGCCACCATTTCTATGACTTCATGCTGATAGGGATCGAGTTTCTTTCCTTTGCTGTCGAAAGGCTTGATGCCTTCTTCTTGTAGGATTTTATGGAATTGCTTGTGAATCATTTGAATTCCTGTTTTAATTTCCTTGTCTTGGGTTTTTTCCAAGACTTGCATGGAACGATCGAGATCGTCTACTATGTTGACTACTTTAGTAAGGATTTTTGCAACTGCATATTTGGTGGCATCTTGTTTTTCTTTGTCTACTCTTTTGACGTAGTTTTCAAAGTCTGCTTGCAGACGTTTGAGGGTATTTTCATAGTCAGCTATGATCTTGGACTTCTCTTCGAGGTCTTTTGCAAGCTGAGGTTCGAGCTTTTCTGGTTGCTTTTGGTCTTTTTTCGTCATTGTTTGTAGTTGTTTATGTTTACTTTAAATCAACAAGAATGCTATGTGATGAACTAGTATATAAAGGTTTTGTTATTTTGTATCTACTTTATAGTGATTAAAATAGAAAGATTTATATACTTCAACAATATATCCATTTAAACTAAATGGGGGAAATAACAATGAACACTACATTTATTTCAAAGATAAGAACAATCGGTAGAGATCTTAGAAATATTGCTTTAACTGGTGGCATGCTTGCTGTTGCTTATACAGGTGTTACTGTTGCCGCTAATGCTACCCTTGCTGGAGCTTATGCTGCTCAAGAAGGCATTGAAAGACTTTGTGGCGCAGAAACACGTGAGGTTGTAGCTACTCTTAAACCTGGAAGCACTAGACAAATTCAGCTTCCTACTGGACATGGAAGACTTATTGAAGGGATTTTTACCTTGAAAAATGGTGTTGAAGTTACAGTACTTGATGCTCCAGTCATTACAGCAGGAAAATATTGGCCTGGAATGAACGACCTTGTTGAAGGTCAAAACTATAGATTGACTACTTTTGACGGATTTGGTGGCCATAGATTTGTAAAAGCAGATAAACAATAATCTCTTTCTTTTTTATTTTTATTTCTACATTTTCATTTTAAACTAACTACTCGGACCATGATATATGAATTTAGGCGAGTCACTGTCATCAAGACGAGAAAGCCACAGAAGAAAGACTTGAATACAGACTTACAATGGTTTTCAGAATCACTCGAACTCCTTACTAATCATTAAGGATTACGATGTGGCTGCCCATCACGAATTGTTATTTTCCCAATACACGGTTGATTAAATTTTACAAAATTTTCAGGCTTACTTATAGTTCTAACAACAGCAAAATGTTTGATATCTGCATCAGGATAAACTTCCTTTAATCTGCTTGCAACACCTATTGCAGTAGCACCACGAGTGATAACATCGTCAATAAGAACTATCTTTTTCATTGTTGCATTTGTAGGTATAATTTCTAGACTTTCATAATGTTGTTTTGGTGTTGGCCTCTCTTCTGACTTAGCTGTTGCTGCTTTTGCAATCGCTATCTTTCGTTTGACACACTCAATTAATTGTCCAAGGTTTTCAGCTTCGAGAGCTTTTGCAAGATTATAAGGCACCCATAAGGATCCAGGATTTCTTAGACTGCTCGATGGTACGGGTACAAGCGCAACATCAGATCCAAAATAATTCCCAAAAGGAAGAGATGCAATATTCTTAGCAATGAATTTTGCAACATGTGTTGTAATTGATTGAGGCGACGGACTTGTTATTACTTTATCACCTTTGAGAAAAACTGTGAAATCTTTTGCTTTTCTTTGTTCGTCATTTGTTGGCTGCGGAACATAAGTTAGTAATGAACCAAATTCAAGCGCGGAGAGCAACATCTATAAGACTCGATCCATTTGCAGGTAAAGCTTCTAGCATTCTTGCGATATCTGCTGTCGAAATAGGGATAGCACCATAGTTCACCATTTTCTTTGGCCAAGAAAGTTTTGTATCTTCAATAAGTTTATTCATAATGAATAGCGGTCTTCCAAGACGTAATGCTTCCCATCCTTGATGGATAGTACCGCTTGTCTCTCCTGCTTCTACTATAACTGTCGCATGAGAAAGTAAAGCCATAGTCCTATTTCTTAAGGGAAAATTCATTTTTTGTATTGGACATTCTTTTGGAAATTGACTAATCACTAGATTGTCTTTACTAATCATTTGTTGGAGCTCTTTATTCTCGGCAGGATAATAATTATTCAGAGGAGTTCCAAGTACAGCGATAGTATTGCCTTTTTCACTTATTGCAGTTTTATGCGCAACTGTATCTATTCCTTTTGCGAGACCACTTACAATGATAACTTTATGATGTACCAAATTTTTAACTAACTCTATTGTATCTTTACGACCTTGTTCTGATGGATTTCTTGAACCTACAATTGCAACTCTTGGGCCTTCTTCAAATAACTGGAGATTTCCCTTAAGAAAAAGTTTTTCAGGCGCAAATTTTCTTTCCACTTCATTTAATGGACCAAGCAATTCTTCTGGTTTTTTTATACTCTCTTTAGAATCCATAGCCACATATACACCTGCCTCTTTTTCAATATTTTATACTATTAGTTTATACTATTTAATCCTTTCGGGGTCGAGTGAGAAGCGCACATTTATAGATTATTTATAGTCCACATTTTCCATTATTTTTTTCAATTTGTGGACAATACCTTAAAGCTACTTTTATATACTTGTTCACCTTAGCTCAACAGACCATGATCTACGAATTCAGACGAGTAACTGTCATCAAGACGAGAAAGCCACAGAAGAAAGACTTGAATACAGACTTACAATGGTTTTCAGAATCACTCGGGTTATTTTCTCAACGCGACAAAGAAAGATCTTGCTTCAGAATCTTTGTTGAATTAGTGAAGTCTGCTAGAAGAAGACAATTGTTAAGTTCAGATGAATTGGCTTTCAAAACTAATCTTACTCGAGGAACTATTATCCATCACATCAATCACTTAGTGGAATCTGGATTAGTTGCACAGCATGAAGGTAAATATATGCTGCGTGTTGAGAACTTAGAGACATTAGTGACTGAACTTCAAAGAGATTTACATAGGGTATTTGAAGACTTGCAGAGCATGGCTAAAGAATTAGACGCTGAACTTGGACTGTTGAAACGAGATACTGCTAAATCGAAAGTGATGTCTGACTAAGGAATTTTTACTGTGGATAGTTATAACCAAACCATTAAAGTTTATCAAGATAAGGCAGAAGCTTTAGCAGCTAAATTTGATGCTCTTCCTGTGCGTACTCAACATATCCAAGACACTTTTCATTTTTTGAACAAGTCGAACCCTTTAGTTGTAGAGATTGGCTGCGGCACTGGAAAAGATGCACAGATTATTCTTCAACATACCAATAATTACATGGGATTTGACGTCTCTCAAGGCTTGCTAGATATAGCCAAGTCAAAATGCCCTAACGCCACTTTTTTATTAGCAGATGCTACTTCTTTTGCTTTTCCCAATTATATAGATATTATTTTTGCCTTTGCGTCACTTATCCATTTAAACAAAGAACAACTCAGATCACTTTTTAAGAAATTATTTCTTGCTCTGAATCCTTTGGGTATTGTTCGCCTTTCTATGAAACATGACAAGAAATATAGAGAATTTACAAACCAAGATATTTTTGGCACTAGAACTTATTACTATTACTCTCCTGAAGAAGTTCTTGCTTTAGCACAGGGATTTAAGGTTCTTAAAAATGAGCTTGAAACTATTCTACATCAAGATTGGATTGAATTAACTTTACAGAAACCCGCTTAAATTCTTCTTTCGCAATCTTTAAAAATACATTTTTTATTCTGATTGTTGCAAAAGAGATGACTTTCAGTGACGACGCCAGCAAACAAATGTTCCAAATGTAATTCTATTGTCGCTTTCACGACTACTATTGGACGTTTTACTTTTCTTATGTGCGATGGTTGCAAGACAATTTTAGAAGAATTATAACAGCAAGAATAATATTATGGGCAGCAATAAACACCCCATCATGTGACTTCTTCCGACGTTTTTCAAAGGAGGCAATAATCCGAGACTCGTTGCCGTGAGATAAATTAAGAGACCTGTCCATCCTGTCAATACAACCACTAATCCGGTGATGAAAATAATAATACACATACACAACTTTTTGTAATTTATTTTTGTCATGAGCTTTGCAAAACCCTTAGTCAAAACTAAGGTGAGATATGTTCCGATACCCAAAGCGATCAAGACCGCAGCAACCAACAAGAGCAATTCTTGCTTGCCAATTTTTCCCATGATCTGGCCAACCACAACTATCGCACCATTTCTTCCTTTTTCAATCGCGTAGAGTGTAATAAAAGACATCATCATGTTGACCATGTTCAGAGCACTGTTGAGAATGAGAAATGTTGGACCAGACATAGACTTTGTGAACTGCGCTCCAATCATAGCTGCTTGTGATGGGCCCAGACCTGGCAACATCGAACATACTGATCCAGTAATAATTGCTGATGTGACTGTTGTGAATCCTTCTTTCTTTGTGACTTGCGGAAAAGATGTTGTTTGTTCAGGAACGTTGACTTTATCGTTGATACTTAACAACAGTCCTGCTGTACCAAATAATCCCGAGAACAAAGGAAATAGTGGATCTTTCAAACCCATGGTTAAAGTGACAATGCCTAAGACTCCTGCCAAGAGAAAAACTAACAATGCCCAGAACTTTGATCTAGGCTCTTTGAGCAAGAAGAAGATACATAACACCAACAAAATAATACTAATTTTATCCTTGACTAGTGGATACAGCCAGTTTACTCCAATAATTAATAACGGAGTGAGCGCAATCATTAAAATTGCTGAAGCTAATGTACCTATGACTGTCCGCGCCACTGCTTCGTAGCCTTTTCCCTCCAATAACAATCGATGGCCCGGCAAGACTGATAGAACTTCATCACTGTCTGGAGCTCCCAAAAACGTTGCAGGAATGCTATCCAAGAATGTGTGAATAATCGTCATGCCTACAATCAAAACCCCTAATGTCAACGGAGAAACATATTGTAGCAGCCAAGGACTTAAGGAGAGAATAATGACTGAGACTAAATTGATATGCACGCCTGGAGTGATGCCTGTGAAGATTCCTAAGCAACATCCCACTAACAACCCCAGCAAGAGCTCTACGACTAGCATCTTAAACTACCTTAATTTGTTTTGCTTCTACTTGCAGATTATTGTTGAACTCTTTGACAACACCGTCGACGCTGATGAGATCTCCTTTATGCAGATTGACTAATTGCTTGGGAAAGAAAGTTACTGCTATTTTTCCTGTGCTATCTTCCAGCTGCAGTCTTGTGATCACCGGCGATTCTGATAACGTTATGATTTTTCCCTTGATATTGACAGGTTGATCAAGACTTGCGTTGGTTATTTTATTGATGCTCATAGCTGGGCTGTCCTGACTTTCCACTATAGCTAACAAGAGCAAGATCCCAGTTACTGAGCATATTAAGGCTACTTTTGTGATTTGTCGCTCTTCCATCCTCTTAGTATTATAACAGAAGATTTATTACTACCGGAGACGTCTCCGAAAATATGACTAGATTATTCGTAGCCTTTCCGGTGCCGAGCGTGGTTCCTCTGGAATTACAGCACAAATTCGCTAGTTATGACCTGACTCCGTCGAAAGAATTTCACCTGACATTAAAGTTCTTGGGAGAAGTAGGAGACAGCAAGATTCCTGAGATCATCCAGCGACTTCATATGGTTCGAGTGCCGATGCCGACGTTCTCTTTCAGCTATTTGGGTGTTTTTCCTGATTTAGATGGCAGACCAAGAGTTTTATGGGTTGCACTACAGCCTGAAGAGCCTTTACAGGAACTTCATGAACTCTTAGACCAAGCATTATCCGGACTTTTTCCCAGAGAATTTGACTACAAGCCACATATCACTTTAGGACGCTTTAGCTCTGACAGAAATACCTCAACTTTGCCTTCTGTTTTCAAGATGATCCTGCCACACTTCACTTTCATCATTAAAGAACTTTATTTGTACAAGAGTGAGCAACAAGCAGATGGACTACATATTCATACCATCTTAGCTAAAATTCCCCTTCAGTCATAGAGATGATCTAACAATTCCTTAATCTCTTTTGCTTTTTTCTTTCCAATCTTATCGACTTCCTGCAATTCTTCTTCCGACGCATTCACTATTTTTTTTATGGACTTGAACTGCTTCAACAAACTTTTTGCCAGCGTTGGACCAACACCCGGCAACGCCTCAATGAAATATTCTTGATGCTGCTTTTTTGTGAGCGGTTTTCTTTTGGACAACAAACTCATTGCGCGCGATGGTTTTTCCAAACGCTTTGCGATTGTCGCCAACAGTGATGCAGTATCTCTGAATCCTTTTGTATGCAAGATAGGAATTTGAAAGTCGATAGCGATGGCAGCAAGCATTCCTCGAATAGCATTGGGATGAAAGTTTCTTAGCTGATAAATATTATCTTCTCCCTCAATAATCAACAACGGAACAGAGAAATTTTCTTTTAACACCACTAGTTGACTGATGATTCTTTTATCAATAATAGAATTTAGGAAATCTGTCTGCGTTTTCTTTTCAACACCTACGTTATGGATGACACCGTTGCTATCCATGGTTTGCACGATGAAATCTGCCGTGACTAGCTGCTGAACTTCCACTTCCAAGCCATGCTTCGCTAGTTCTGGAATAATACCTGAACTTCTCTCCCTGTGATCTACTATAATTTTGCTCATTTTTGCAGCGTAGTCTGCTGCTCCTGTTGTTTTCTCTTCATGCTCTGCAAGATATTCTGCATCTTGACCTCTTTTTTCTGCGCGACCCAGTGATATGCCTCATCTCTGGTCTTATTGGTGATCAAATAAATAATTTTTCCAGGTTTGGTCCTGCCTGTACGACCTGAACGCTGGACGCGACGCAACTCACTTGGAACTGGTTCATAGAACATGACTGCATGAACTTCTGGGATGTCTAATCCTTCTTCACCAACTGATGATGCGACGAGCACATGGAACTCCCTATCCTTGAATTGTTGAATCGTTTCTAACTGTTCTTTTTGCTTAAGGCCTTTATTCTTTTTATCTGACTGACCGACGAACTTCTTCGCCTTGATGTTGTCTTGCGTCAACTCTTGAACAATTTCATCAACGATCGTGCGTAGATTTGCAAACACTATGACTCGTGCATCAGGATGCTTCATTTCTTCCTGCAAGATTTCCTTGAGCTTGATCATTTTTGGATGCTTGACTCCTCTCTCCAAAGCATTTACTATTCTCTTTTTTGCCTCGACAACCTGCTTTTGATTTGTCAAAAACGTAGATGCTTTGCTTTTCTCTCCTTTCATTTTCTCGAGATATTCTAATGCAGCTGCCAAACTTTGCGTTTCTACTAACTCGATCAAGTAACTGAGTTTGATGGCTTGAGCGACCATGGAGATACCTGAGTATGCCGCGCGATTACCATGACGAATATCCTGGAGCAATTGACTCTGCATCATTAAAAGATCACGCTTGTTGATGATACTAGCAGGCTTGAACATGCCAAACTTTCTTAAATCTCCTACTTTAGTTCTGTAGACTGGTGTTAAGAGATCGCTAATTTCCCTGAGCTCCTGCGGCAAGTCCACTTTAATATATGACATATTTTTTTCCTGGACATACTCCTTGATATCAGCGTCTTCTTCTGTCCTGACTTCGACTGCTTCGATAAATAAATTCTGACAGACGAGATCAATCACTTCTTTTGATGAACCTGGTGATGCTGTCAAGCCGAGAATTCGAGGATTTTTTGCTGTCTCGATGTATATCTTAGCAACCGTTGTATTCGCAAAATTTTCTTTGGAACGATGGCATTCATCAATACATAGTAATGAAACATTTTCGAGAGAGATGCGGTTATTTTTCAGATCGCTTTCAATCGTCTGCGGTGTGGCAACAATAACTTGCGAGGATTCCCAGATTTTTGCCCTCTTGTCTGGAGCCACATGTCCTGTCAACACATTGATCTCTTCTGGACTGATGTTGGTGCAGTCCTTGAACTCCTTACAAATTTGACTTGCCAAAGGTTTTGTCGGCGAACAGACCAGAACTTTTGAGAACGCCTGCTTGTTTAACCTATCCACCGCTAATAGGATGGCTGTCTTTGTTTTGCCTGTTCCTGTGGGAAGACAGACCAAGGTATTCTTCTGTTTACACGTTTCTAAGATATTCTTCTGATATTCCCTGGAGGAGAAGTTTCTGATTTCAATCATGGTCAATAGTTTTAAATATCTTCATTGACAGTCGTCGAGCATGATAATTAAGCTTTTTGGTATCTTGGACATTGCTTCTGCATTTTTGCTGATTTTGCTTAAATACCATATTGGAGAAACGCTAGCCTATTTTTTCGCCGGCTATTTGATCTTGAAAGGATTGCTTTTCTTTGGAGGCATTAATACTTTTTTTGATCTCACCGCTGGAGTTTTATTAATCTTGGCAGCACAGGGAGTTTATTCTTTATTTTACTGGATTGTTATTCTGTGGTTATTCCAGAAAGGCATTGTTAGTTTACTTACTTAATACTTCTCTTTTGAAATAGACCGCAATGACTGTAAGCACTGCTAATATCAAAGCCATAGCCATTGCTGAAGTTGCTGGAACGAAAAGTAATAATAAAATTATCGCCACAGTTAATGCGAGTGCGAAGACGAACAGGTAAAATGAAGTGAATATCATTTTTCCTCCTGCTAATTGCGGGAAGGGAAGCATGTGACTTCCTAAAATCACCATATTCATGATTATAAGTGTCTTCCAAATATTTGCTCCTGAATTCTCGAAGAATAAGCCAAGAATAATTAAAAAGATCATAGTCGCTACTGGGCCTGCGAAGGCAATCCTAGCTTCTTCATAATCTGTTATCTGTATCCACTTTCTTCCTATGCGATGCTCTGCCTTCATGGATGTTAAGATCATACCTACACTTGCCAACCAAATCTGTCCTTCTGAAAACACAGCTATTGTTAATGGAAGGATTATTCCTAAATGAAGTTTTTGTATGAATGATACATGAGGTACTGGTAGTTTTTGATATTCTTTAAATCCAAAGCGACTGATGCCCCAGAGATTATACTCTGATTTAATGCTGTATCTTCCTGCTGCCCATTTATGGCCTAAAACCATGACTGCAAGCGAGATCAAGCCCAAACAACTCATCAAGACATAATTTACAAACCATAGCTTTGCTTCAAAGACTTCACGACCATCATCAAATCCAAAGACTAGCCCTATAACTAATGCGCTAACTAGCAGATGCAAAATTTCTTTTTTCGTGAAGCTTATGTTCATTTTTTATTAACTCGATTAATTCTTTTTCATGACCTGCACCTATTACTGCGACGATCACTTCCTCTTTTTTCAGCTGCATTAGTTTATATAAGTTTCTCGCCATGTAAACATTTCTTTCTTCTATGATTGTCTTGTAGAACGAGGGGTATTTTCTTTTAACTTCATTGGTCAGCTTCTTAATGAGCCTTTCCTCAGGCACTTTTGTCAGATCAATTTTTATTTTATTTTTTGACGGAAAGAAACTGAAAAGTATATCTTTGACAAAACGCCCCTTTTCTCTCCATGTGACTCTTTTGGAGAATCTTTTCAAAACTTGCTCGATATCTTCATCAATCAATGCGAGATCGGCCTTGACCTTCATTGCTGTTTCTGCAGCTTTTTTCATTTCTGAACCAGGGGGGACTCCAACCATATTGCCCAGCTTTTTTTCCGCCCAGTAGCCTATCAACTGGAAGATGAATCCTTTGAAACCTATTTTGCTTATATCTTTAAAACGCATTTTTCTTTTCTGGGGATGCATCATGGCAAAAAATCTTCTCTTGTCCAATTCCAGCGCAACTATCTTTGGCTTTTTTTCGAGAATGACTCTTTCCACTTCTTCAACGCTCTGCTTCGCTATGTGAGACGTCCCTATCAAGTAAAGATTTTTGAGGCTTTTCATGGCTTTTAGATGTGTTTTCTGGAAGGATAATCTTTATATACTTTAACTTGCTGATCTGCTTTACTTACAAAACACTCCTGGAGGGTGATGCATGCTCAAAGTCAAAAAGATTACACATGTTTATGAAATGAAGGTGTTTACTGACGCTGGCGAGTACTTTGGGGATGTTGAAGAAAGCATTCTTACCATGAATAAAGTCTTTGGCTGGAGAGTCAGAGCAACTCGCAATTCTTCTCTACACAAATTATTAGGTGGTGCTAAAGGAGTCATTGTTCCTCATCGCTTAGTCCGTGCTATTGGTGATATCATGATTATCAGCAAGAGTGCAATTCCTGCTAATGCAGAAGGCGAAGAAGCTGCAATGGACCGATCAGAGCAAGACTCTGGTATGAGCATGACACAAGCATAGATATTTCATGCTTCAACTCCAAAATTTAATACATTTCTTTTTTTATGATAAAAAAAAGAACTTTTTTTCCTATTTGCAATCATCTTCTTTATCTTGGCATATGGTCATGATCTAAATCTATAAATGGCTTATTTTCTTTTTAATATGGATTGTTTGGTTTTATCCTCTCGAACCTAAGAAAACCCATCGTTCTTCTAAATCTCGTTGAAGCATAAGGTTTTTATAGTAGCTTTCTTTGGTCTTGCTTATGAGTACGTTAGGGAATGCCATAGCTTTCTTACAGGACTTTGGGCTTTTTGATGTTATCTTACCATTTTTACTAGTTTTCACTTTAGTGTTCGCAGTTTTGGAGAAAACCAAGATTTTTGGCATGGAAGGAACTCATTCGCGAAAGAATTTGAATGCCATGGTTGCATTTTCTATCGCTTTTTTCGTGACTGCTTCTGTCAATATTGTAACTGCATTCCAAGTTGCGTTGCCTTGGGTTTCTCTAGTCTTAGTTATTTTAGTCAGCTTCTTACTCTTATCAGGCGTGATGTTTGAAGAGACATCAACTAAAAATATTTGGAGTTTATTTGGAGCTGACACCAAACTTACTAAATGGTTAATAGGTATTGTTGGTGTTGTTGTTTTAATTATTTTCGCGAACGCTTTTGGCGTATTAGATTACCTTTATGGGTTCTTTCAAGGCGGAGACAACAGCACTTTAGTCACTTCGCTTATCTTCCTTTTATTATTGGTCGCTGCGATGTGGTATGCTATCGGTCCCAAAGGAACAACTACTCCTCCTGCAGCTAGAGGTACTTAACTATGGCATACGACTTATTTCAAGTGATAGCAACATGGCAAGACATAGGGATTTACGGAGTTTTACTTCCTTTTTTACTCATTTTTGCCATTACTTTCGCCATCCTAGAAAAGATTAAAATTTTCGGAACCAATGGGAAAAAAATTAATATAATTGTTGCACTTGTCTTAGGTTTACTCTTTTTACAAAATATTTATTTAGTAGAAAGACTTCAATTCATTTTGCCTAAAGTTGGATTCTCTCTTTTGATTTTTGTCTTACTTTTATTACTCGTAGGAGCTTTAACTGGGAAAGCACATGATGCTTCAAACAAGAAGTGGACATTGTTAGCTTTCCTTGTTGCTATTATTTTTTTAGCATGGGCTATTAGTCCTTTTGAGACTTTTGACAATGCTCTTGATCCTATTCTTTTATTCTTTGATAGTGTTCCCCAATGGATTGTTATACTTGCAATTGTTGGAGGATTAATCTACTTAATTGTTAACGAAAAACCAACTACAACTACTTAACTATGGCCACACTCTTAGACACTGATTTAGTTTCTTTCATTACTCCCATAATTATTTTTCTCTTCTTGTTCGCGGTTTTTTACGCTTTGATGAAGAAATTCAGCATTTTTGGTAAAAATTCTGAGAACTTAAGCTCTATAGCAGCGTTCTCCCTTTCTTTACTGATTGTCCTTTCCACTCCCGCACGCACTGTCGTTCTTACTATGACTCCCATGATTACAGTGTTCTTTGTCTTGGTCTTTTTAGCATTCCTCTTCTTCCTGTTTTTAGGTGTGAAAGACGAAGATATGATCAAAGTCGCCATGCACAGCAGCTTTTATACTATAGGCATTATAGTCTTTATTGTTATCTTTTTGATTGCATTGACTCAAGCATTCGGACCTCTTTTCCAAGTCAGCGGAGCACCAGGCTTTTGGGAATCCACCAAACGAGTTGTCTTCTCTCCAAAGGTTTTAGGAGCCTTGTTCTTACTTGCCGTGAGCGCTTACGCTGTCCGCTACTTAGGATCCACTAAATAATTATTTTTTTAATCTTTCAGTGATCTTAGAAAGCTCTTTCACGTTTGTGGACAGAGGGGTGATTACGTTCTGCAATACTTTTTCCAATGCCTTGATTTCTGTCCCTACTTCTGTGATGTGCTCATCATAATCTCTTACTTTTCCCAGAATAATCTTCTGCAAACTTTCTACTTTATTGTCCAAGCGAACTAATTCCTGCTTTATGGACAAGATGTCTGTGCGCACTTTTTCCTTCCAGACATTGAGATCACCGACATTCTGCATCATCTTCTGCCATTTCTCTTCGATAATCGTTTCTGCAATCTGCTCGATCATGTCTTCTGTATCTCTTCCAGAACTGCTTTGCTCAAAGCTTGGACGCATGGCTGGCTGTGAGATTTGAACTATTTGAGGACTAGGAGAAGGCCTTGTCATGGACATCGCTGAAGGCTGCATGCCCTCTGGTGATGGAGCTGGAGGCGTTTCCACATTGGCTTTTGTTTCTGCCTGCGTCAACGCGTCAGCAATCTGCTCATACGTGAAGCCCTGACTTTCCAATTCTTCGATAATCTGCTTGTTAGATGCACCACGCTTGAGCATGCCTATCACTACTTCTGTTGGAGGTTCATTTGACATGTTTTACTCCTCTATGATGCTTGATTACTAAATTTTCCACTTCATCTTCTGTGACGAAGCGCATAGGATTCAATAGATCAATATATCTTTCTAAAACTTTGACCTGCTCTTTTTTCGCGAACAATTCCATTTCCTTGACTGTGTTGCGCATAGCGTCTTGAGTTAAGAATATATCCTGACGCATTTCACGCAAATCACTATTGAGAATCTTCATCTCGTTCAACAATCGCTTATACTCTTCGATCATATTTTGATTGACAATCAGCAAACGCTCACCCAACAAGTTATACTTATTTTCAAGAGTTCTGACCCTATTGTTTAAGTCAACAATTATCTGTGTTATTTCTTGTCCATCTGCCATGCTTGAGAACGAATGTTCACCTCTTCCTTTCTGCATAGTCTATCGTCCTTTAAATAGCTTTCTGCCTTTCTTTCGCGCAATGGGGAAAGTATATAAATTTCGTTCTTGTTGTTGTTTTCATGCCTGAGGCACAAAAAGTAGGTGAGTATCAAGTTATTCTGGAAGGGAATGAGGAAGTTTTACGTATTGACGCGAACAGCTGGAGCCATAGCCCTTCTGTTGAAGATCATGCGCTAGTCATGGCGAGCACGATTGACAAATTAGTCGAAGTGCCTAGTGTAAGCAGATTACAATTTCATCAACGACGCTACTATTCCTATACTTATGAACAAACACAATATCTTGTTGAAATCGCGAAAATTTATGACCATTTAGTGCGCGGCAAAAAACTCTTTACCTTGGGTGCTTTAGGGTTTGATGAATCTTATGTCGGATTTATCCAAGAAAAGAACGCACTTTTCGAATATTTAGTTTTTGATCTCTTACGTCATGATCCTTTGGGCTGCTATGTTGAAGTGCAAAGACTGATACGTGAAGAGACTATTGCTCTTAATCGTGAACCTACTCAAGCATTATTACATCTGCGCAAACGCTACTCTGGACTGTTGCAATATTTCTTTACACTCTTGGACTCCAGCCAGATGATTGGAGTAGTTCGCAACCAACTCGCTGGTCATGTCATGGGTGATCGAACACTCTATCGACAATTGTTCAGACCCTTGATGACTCCCGATTTCATGTACACACAAGTCATGGCTCAACCCCCTCTGAATGGTGAGCAAATTGATATTTATACCCGAGGCAACAGCGAGATCACTTTATTTCGAAGACCTGGAGATATCAAACTGCTTTATCACTTATATCCTCCAGAGTTTAAACTAGCTGAAGATGAATATCTTTTACTTGAACTGGCACGCACTGTACTGGCAGAACACAAACCACGACAAGAAGAATTTTTAGATCCACAACGCATGCGCAAGACTTTCTTCAATATCGGCAGAGACTTATTACAAGAACTTGCAGATCACAAAGGCATTACTCTCGATTACAAACGCATTGAACAACTCTCTGATATTTTAGTCAGATATACTGTCGGCTTTGGACTGCTTGAAGTCTTGCTCCAAGATGAAAAAGTACAAGACATCATGGTTAATGGACCTATTGGACAAACTCCTATTTTTTTAGTGCATCAGGACTATGGCGAATGCGTCACTAATATTATTCCCAGCAGAGAAGACAGCGACAGCTGGGCAACTAAATTACGCCTCTTGAGCGGCAGACCTCTGGACGAAGCAAATCCGATTTTAGATACTGACTTGGCTGTTCCTGGCGCGAGAAGCAGAGTTGCTGTCATTACCACTCCCTTAAGCCCTGTTGGATTATCTTTTGCTTTACGCAGACATCGAGACAATCCTTGGACACTGCCTTTATTTATCCAGCAAAAAATGCTGACTCCCTTGGCAGCAGCAGTGCTCAGTTTTGTGATTGACGGCGGGCGCACATTATTATTCGCAGGCACTCGCGGCAGCGGTAAAACAAGCTTGTTGGGAGCATCACTCGTTGAAATCATGCGCAAATATAGAATTATCACTGTTGAAGACACTTTGGAACTTCCAGTTGATGCTTTACGCACTATAGGTTATAATATTCAACCGATGAAAGTACGCGCAGCATTGATGAGTGGCGGCAATGAAGTCACTGCAGACGAAGGCATTCGAGCTTCTTTACGTTTGGGAGATAGCTCGTTGATCGTTGGAGAAATTCGCAGCGTTGAAGCGAAAGCTTTGTTCGAAGCGATGCGTATCGGCGCACTTGCCAATGTTGTCGCAGGCACGATTCATGGAGCACATCCTTATGCTGTTTTTGACAGAGTAGTCAATGACCTGGGAGTTCCGAGAACAAGCTTCAAAGCTGTTGATTTAATTGTCGTCAGCAATCCTGTTCGCAGCGCAGACAACTTACGCAGCTGGAGAAGAGTCTTACAGATTACTGAAGTCAGAAAACATTGGGATGTTGATCCGCAAAAAGAAGCAGGTTTTGTTGACTTGTTCAGATATGACAGCAAGCTTGACACTTTAGTTCCCACAGAAGATTTACTGCAAGGCAACAGCGAAGTCTTGAAGAGCATTGCGGCCAATGTCCGCGACTGGGCAGGCAGCTGGGACGCTGTGTGGGACAATATTTTACTGCGAGCGAAGGTGAAAGAGACTTTACTCAAAGCCAGCCAAGCTTATCACCTTCCTGAATTACTTGAAGCGAAATTTGTCGTGCAGAGCAATGACTCATTTCACCAAAGCGCTGACCGCGTTCATGAACAGCACGGCACTTACGACAGCAAACGCATTTTCAGCGACTGGGAAACTTGGTTGCGCCAAGAAGTTAAGCGCAGGAAATTAGCAGCATCATGACTCCTGACGTGGATGACGTCTTGCGCAAATACCAGCGACGTCTTGAAGGAACAGCAGATGAACTTATTTCTCAACCTAAAGTCCAGTCTCGGGAATATACTTTGTTTCGCAAAGAAGCCTTAGAAAAAAAATTTAGCTATTATGAATCTTGGTGCCAACTCGCTGAACGCGTTCTTCCTGTTAAAGCGAATTCTAAAGATATTCCTGCTTTAGAAGAATCACTGCATGCTTGTCATTTAGAAGTCACACCCAATGGCGCGGCTAGCTTTGCCGCCTTAGTTGCCCTAGCTATGGTTTTTTTTGGTGTGTTGATAGGCGTTCTGAGCTACCTTGCTGGGCACTTATTATTATTCGCCAGCTTATCTTTTGTTCTTACTGGAGTTATTCTGACAAAGCCATTGTCTCATTTACCCCATTATTTTGCAACACGATGGCGTCTGCAAGTGAGCAATCAAATGGTTCTCTGCATTTTATATATCGTTATGTACATGCGCCACACTTCTAATTTAGAACACGCGGTTAAATTTGCCGCTGAACATCTTGGGGGACCACTCAGTTTAGATTTGAAACGAGTCTTCTGGAATGTGGAGACAGAAGAATACTTCACTATCAAAGAAAGTCTAGATGCTTACTTAGAACAATGGAGAAAATACAATTTAGAATTCCTAGAAGCTTTTCACCTGATTGAAGGCAGCCTGTATGAACAGAGCGAGACCAAACGCCTTGAACTCTTGGAGAAATCTTTGCAAGTCATGCTGGATGGAACTTATGACAAGATGCTGCATTATGCACACAATTTGAAAAGCCCCATTACTGTTTTACACATGTTAGGTATTATTCTTCCCATCTTAGGACTAGTCATGTTCCCTTTGATAGGTAGTTTTTTGTCTGGACTTATTCAATGGTATCACTTAGCATTTATGTATAATTTAATCTTGCCTTTCTTAGTTCTGTATTTAGGCAACTCCATGCTGAGCAAACGACCTACAGGCTATGGAGAAAGCGATATTCTCTTGCAACATCCTGACTTGAAAAAATACCAGAGTTTAGCCAGCGGCATGTCTCCAACTAACATCACTGTCGCCATCATAGCACTCTTCTGTGTCATCGGACTTATTCCTGTCATTCTTTATTTTGTGGATCCTGCTCTTGACTTTTCTTTTTTCGGCGGCAAGTTTTTTGACTACAAAGACAGCAATGGCCCTTATGGCGTAGGCGCCTTACTCTTGAGCTTGTTCATTCCTTTAGGATTCTCTCTAGGACTTTCCTTTTATTATTGGATCAAAAGCAGGAAACTTATTTTGTTCAAACAGAAAACTGACGCCTTAGAAATAGAATTCAGCGGAGCTTTGTTTCAACTAGGCAATAGAATTGGCGACGGCATTCCCACAGAAATAGCCTTTGGCGACGTTGGTCAGCAGATGCAGGGCACCCCTACAGGAGATTATTTTAGAATTGTCAATATGAACATTCGTAACGCAGGCATGGGCATCAAAGAGGCTATTTTTCATCCGCAACGTGGAGCACTGTTATTTTTTCCTAGTGCTCTCATTGAAAGCACCATGAAAGTTCTTGTCGAAAGCGCGAAGAAAGGATCACAGATTGTCAGCAAGAGTTTACTTACTATCAGCGATTATGTCACTAGAATTTATCGCATCAATGAACGCCTCAAAGATTTACTGGCTGATGTTCTGAGCAGCATGACAAGTCAGATCACTTTTTTGACTCCTTTAATTGCAGGCATTGTTGTCGGTGTAGGCAGTATGGTTGTCACCATTATAAATAAATTAGGAGAACAGTTCGCCACTTTAGAAGGCTCTAGCGAAGGCATTGGAGGCATCGGAGCTTTGGCTGGTGTGTTGAACATCAAAGATGTTATTCCCAGCTATTATTTCCAATTGATTGTTGGTATCTATGTTATTCAGATTACTATTATCCTTACTCTCTTGTCCACCCGCATTGAACGCGGCTATGACACTACGATGACACAGTATCGCTTAAGTAAAAATCTTCTTGTTGCAGGACTTTTGTATATCGCTGTCAGTTTTATAGGTATTATTGTGTTCACAGTGCTTGCAAATACCGTCAGCTTTGTCGGAGCATCTTAGGCTCTGTAGAAAAGTTCCCTGAATAGGGAACTTATTGCTCTCCGCAATGCAGA
>Ga0209541_10005798_pt1 | contig 21408 bp, 26 predicted proteins | sample RifCSPlowO2_01_FD_184027 | JGI IMG/M metagenome (GOLD analysis project Ga0209541, IMG submission 184027) | Groundwater microbial communities from Rifle, Colorado - Rifle CSP2_plank lowO2_0.1 (SPAdes) (version 2) | ecosystem: Environmental > Aquatic > Deep subsurface > Groundwater | place...
GAAAAATAAGAGGCTCGATTGGTTGGAGAAAAATGCTTGGAGGTCATAGGACAAGAGAAGGTGCAAAACATTATGCAATCATTGAAACTCATAGACAGACTTGGAGACACAATGGAAAATACCCTTATAATGAGCTATTGAATTTCTTGAAGAACAAAACTCCTTGCTTGCCTACCCAAACTTTTAATTTTGTGCACTAATGAAAAATTTAGAAATTTGAGTCTGTCCGTAAGGCGACTTAAATTTCAATTAATTTCTGATTTTTGCCTCGCAAAAATCAGCTATATTAAATTATAGACGAACTATATACTTACTTTTTAATTATAAGTTAATACTATTTTATGGTTAGTAAAGAAGAAAAAGCATTGAAAGAATTTTATGAGATTATAAAACATACAAAATAGAAATAGAGCAATAAGCGGCATTAAAATTTCCATATATTAAGACATTCTGAATATACATTCTATTATAAATCAGAAAATGAATTTAAGAGAAATTCAGCAGTTGTTAGGACATAGTAAGATTGATACAACAACCATTTACACTCATAACTCTCACAGATTTACAGAATAAGTTTAATGAGTTGTGGAGATAAGAAGAACAATAGAATTATTTGGACTGTACCTATAAATAATAAACCTATTGTTAGAGCAGTTATCCACCGTGTTAATTTTTCAACATTCCATTGAGAAACCAATTCTATTCCTCTTGCACCCAATCTATATGCAGATGAACCAATTTTTATTCCTTCGTGTTCCTTTTTTCGTTCAATTTCAGTAGACTCAATTTCTCCAACACGAACAATAATCCCATCCGCTTCCAATATATCTAGAATTTTACTACCGAAGACCTCCTCAATAAATCCCATATACTTATAGTTTGGATACCCTCTATACATATCTTTTATCATTTTTTTGAATTCTTTTATTGATAGTTTCATATTTTTAATATATAATGAGTCTATTAAAATATTTGTGTAAAATATGTGAAAATTTATGTATAATATTCAAAAGATAAGTATACTGTTGCTTTCTGTATTTTGTTTAATCAGAAAAGAGTAGTTAGATAGTTTTAAATAAACTAATGAATGTAATGGTGCTATGAGAAAAGAGGTTGTGTTGGTAGTATCCGTTTTGTTTTTAGTGTTATTTATTGAAGCAGTTAGTGCTTATGAAAATATATTTGCTATTATCGACATTAATAAATATACTTCACATATTGATAGGATTACAAATATAAATACTGTAGAAGAACTTGAAAATGGAAAAAAATTAAGTGTCGAAACCTCTATCTTATTATTTGATGAGGATATCCCAAGAGTTTTTCAAATAACGTTAGAACATGATAATGATCATTATTATTCTTATTCAACTTATTACGGTAGGAGCATAGTTTATCAAAGCCCAAATTATAGTGAAACAGAATTTAATGTTGTTCTCCATTCGGGTGATCCAGATAATCCTTCTACATTCATCGGACAAATGATTTATTTGTTTGATGTTCTCAATAATCAAACTTATATGCATATAGATGGTATAATAATTGATGATAACAGTGCTAAAGTTTTTAATTTAACAAGAGGATTAAACGACTTAATTTATAATGTTACACTTGATGAATCAAACATCAATTCACTTTATGATTGGCGTCAGTCAATAGACACATGGAAAACCTCGATCGCCTACACAATCAACAATCTTCTATTATCTATAACTGGACTTGTTACTAAAACCGACGATCACGATGATAGAATTGAATTGCTTGAAAATAATTCTACTCCCATAAAAAATGGCACTCTTCCTAACTACTTCAAATACCTAAGCTCATCAGACAGAAAAAATATAGTCTGTGGTTATGCAGAAGATAACAGATTAGAACATATTGAAGATTTAGGATGGAGTTGTGATTTAAGATATAGAACTTCGAGAGGTGGTAGAGAGAGTGTTAGTTGTAGATGTAAGAGACCTTAATGTTGAGAAGCTGAAATTTGAATATTATTTAAGAAAGAATAAAAAAGGCTAACTGTTACATCTTTTTACGCACTTGTTGAGGGAGTTTATTAGTTAGTTAATATTTGCTCTTTAGAAAGAGTTTTATTCTTTATTAAACTCCAATCAAGCTTAATCAGATTAGATACAAAAGGATTTTTAAGATTCAATTGATAATAATCAGACTTTCCAACTTTTCTTGTATTGATAACAATTCCATTCTTAATAAATTCATCAAAAAAAGTTTTTAAAGAGTTGTAACTAACATTACTTTCTTTAGCTATTGCTGTTATAGGATAATCAAAGAAATGATTGTCTATTAGAAAGTCTATAACTCTAAGTTGTGGGGTATCTCCAAAACATTCCAAAAAGATAGATTTATTTTCTTTAATTTTCATATTAACGTTTTAATATTGTTAGTTTTGTTAGACCTGTTAGTTTCCTTAGTTTTCTATTAAGTAGTAGTATTACTACTATTTTATAAATGTTTCTATTCTATAAATAAAGTTTCATCTATGAAAACATTTAAATAATATTTTGAATTACATTTTTTATGAATTTAGATTTAGAAAAAGCTCAAATAATGTTCAAGTTAATACGAAAAGATAATTGGGGAGCGTGTTATGATAGATTTGAGCATTTCAAAAGCAAAAGATTTCAGAATTTAGATAAATGTATCAAAGAATTATCTAAAGCGGAGTGGGTGATCATTCATAATAAACCAAAGTTTACAGCTCTATCATTAAATACACAACATAAAGGAGAGACAATAGAGTTCATAGAAAAACAAATGCCACATCTTAAGGGAGTTATAAAATAAACATGAAATATAAGGTTATTTTATTTTTATTAAGCATTATTTTTACATTTGGTGTTATTAGTGTTTCGATTATTTCTTATGATTTATGTTCATTTTCTCAAACAACAACTTATCCTTTAAACCATTCTGGAACTTATTTAGAAAGATATAATATAACTTTATTCAAGGAATACGCATTAGAAAATTCATATCGTATGTACATATGTCGGGGAAATAAAGTTGGAGTATTAAGTAATGTTTATGGAGAAGAGAGATATAATTGTGGATATAAAATGGTAGTTGATAAAGGCGTTCCAACTAAAAAATTAATTGATAATGCTGCATTTCAATTGAATGAAGAAGAATTTGAAATAAAAGAAGAAGGATTTTTTTGTGAGATTCCTTTTAATAATTAACTTACATAAAATTTGTAGGGCCTTTTCAGTTATTGCTTTATCCCTCCGCAGGCTTTTTCCTTTTGTAATAATATTTTAAAATATCTCATTCGTTATTTTAGTACGCCTGTATAGCTCAGTCGGTAGAGCGATTGTTTCGTAAACAATAGGTCCTGGGTTCAATTCCCAGTACAGGCTTAAAATTTAAATATATCAAAAACCAATTATTATAATGGATTTTAAAGAGGTAATAATCTGGATAATAGTCATTTTATTATTATTAGTGGCTGCTTATTTTGTTCCAGTAGAATGTAGTCAAGAAATTATTGAAAATGCGGGTTTAACAGAAACACAAAAAGTCTGTAGAACACTATTCGATATAATTTTCAAATAAGACTCTTTAAACACATAAATAATTATAAAACTCAAATTCTCTCATAACTTATGAGATTAGATGAACTTTCATTAGCTTCAACAATTGAATTTCCTAAACCATTAACATTAAATGAAACCAGAGATCTATTAGATTATCTTGCTATTAGTCTTCCAGCAGAAATAAGAACTACAATTGAGTATCTTGAAGATAGATATTATTTTCCAGATGAAAAAGGGTTAAGAAAATCAAGAGGCAATTTAAGAATAAGTGGTAGTATAAAAAATGTGAATAAGTTTACTTTTGACAGCTTTGTATCAAGAAGCTTAAGAATGTATGGATCTTCAAGGATAGACGCAATTAATTTTCAAACAATTCCAGGATATTCTTTAGAAGAACATGGAGAAGATGTAAGGCAATTATGGGATGATATAAGAAATATTGTTAATGAATATTTTGCTGAAAGAAAATAAGTAAAGATATTAACTTAGGTAATTAGTGCAATTACTTAGGATTTGATTGTGGCCTAAAGCATAAAATGTTTATAATATCAAAGTTAAGCTACTATTTACATCAAATAATTTGATAATCATATTATGGTCTCCAATTGATATAATTTCCATTTTTATCATAAAGCTCTGGATAATTAAACCAATCTTCATTATAATTAGGAGTTTCCCATCTTTTTAATTTCACACAAACTTCTTTACGATCTGTAACGGTTCGAGATTTTTGTTCATCTTTATATTTTGTTACTGTTCGAGATTTTTTGCATTCACAACTATCACAAGAACCTAATCCTAACCATGCCCAATGTAAACAAGTACAACCTGAAATTTTATCACATTTTAGAGCATTAGAAGTTTCTGTAAATGTTTCTATATCTAGGTAGGGTACTTTTTCCCAATATGTTTCAATTTTATTATATATTTGATCTTTGCAAGCTAATTTATTTGTCATATCACTTAAATCACCAATAACGTTCCCAGTAAGACTACCATCGCTGAAAACAACATCCAAAATAATTAATAAAAGTACTGCTATGGATAATCCAATAATTAATAAAAACAAATTTTTTATAAAACCATTTAATGCCATCTTTCCATAACCTATTTATTACATAGAAAAATCTATGCATTACTTATATATAAATGCATCGGTTTTTCAGCATGATATTTTCAATTAAAATTGTTAAATGTCTGTACAGCTTATTGATTATGTTAAATAGAAAAAACGAGAATTACGCCTCATTATACAAAGATATTAAACTAAGTCATGAAACTCTACAAACTGCTTTAAAATTTCTTTTAGAGAAAAATATGATAAAAAAAGAAGGGTTAGGACATAAAAAAAGTCATTATAAGATAACTGAAAAAGGTAAAAAGTATTTGAGTATCTTGAATCAATTGAAAAGTTTTGAATAAGATATATTATCAGTAGGAAATAAACTAACTTTCATCATTTTCGATTTTATTACTGAATTTTCTTGGATCAATATTCTCTACTTCGTCAATATCATTATAAATAGAATCTGTACTTACTAATTTCTCATTAATTTTTATTGCTGTAGCCGCATGGATTGAATCAAAAATTCCCAAATTTGAATGTTTTTCCAATAATAACTGACTCTTCTCGAGTATTAAAGTATCAATAGGAATTATCTCAACTTTTAATTTTTGATAAAGATTCTAATGCCTTTTTTCTTGAATATTCTCTTAATAGGACTAAACGTACTTCTATTATGGTGATAGCAGAAGTTTTAGCTGGCTTAAATTCTGATAGTTTCACATAATCTTTTAACCAATCATCTTCTTTTATTAATGCGAGAACAATATCCGTGTCAAGATACATGTGCTCTTTTACCTCTTAATACACCTTCTTTTATTTCTTCATAAGCATAATCTTCTGTTCTAACATGAATTCTTCTTGACATCATCACAACTAATCGTGCTCCAAATTTCAAAGCTTCACTCCTGCTCATGAATTCTCCTTCCTTAACTAACTTGTCAAGTTCTAATACAAGCCCCTCTGGAAGCGCCACAGGAATTATTTTTCTTATTTTCATATTATAATATAGTATATGAATAGTATATAAGTTTTTCTGTGATGAAGACCATTACTATTATTGGGAAACCTTTAGATGGACTTTATACTACAGATGAAAAAAGTTAAATCTTGCAGTTATTTCATTAAGTTCTTTATTATATTCATTCTTGAAAAGAATTATTTAATGTAATCTATAAAAGTTCTTATTTTATTCTCAATAAGAACGGCATCACTACTAAAGTAGATATGCCGCATCGTTATATTCAATTGGTGATGGCAGAAAATTATTTATAGTAGCCAATCAATAATTTATATTATGGGTTTCAAAGATAAATCAATTACAATAAAAGGAGGAATAATTGGAGCAATAATCTTGCCTTTGTTGTATATCATCCTCTTACTCATTACTCAAGATCCAGATTTCATTATATTTACATTAGGACCATTTGGAATTATTGTGTGGTTAGTCCAATGGATTTCGTTCTTAATAGGGGGATGGATATTAGCGATTATTGCCACAATACTTTTCTTTATTCTAATAGGCTTCCCGTTAGGATTATTGATTGGCTTAATTGTGAAAAAAATTGTTGCAAAGAAACAATAGTCTTTCTGCCATCACCAACTCAAAGATTTTCCTTCGGAACGTTGCACTAAATTTTAGCCCTTCGGGGAATATAACAAAGGATATGAGGTTACGAAGTCTTGCAGACTTCTTCACCCAAATTGCTCCCGTTGGTCGCAACTTCTCATATCCTTAAACGTTATATTCAATTTGAGTCGTAATCAGAAAGGAAAACTTTTAAACTTTTTAATTCTTTTAACTTAATATGGTAAATATAACTTTTATTACTGGTAATCAGAACAAAGCAAATTATCTATCTAAATATCTTGGTCATCCAGTAGATCATATCAAACTAGATTTAGATGAAATTCAATCTACTGATTTGAAAGAAATTGTGGAACACAAAGTACGCCAGGCTTATGAAAAAATAAAGAAGCCTGTTATTGTTGAAGATGTTTCCTTGGAATTTGAAGCATTAGGTGGTTTACCAGGACCTTTCATAAAATTTTTTGTAGAGAAAGTGCCGTTTGAGATAATTTGTTCAATGATTAAGAGTGGAATGACAAGAAAGGCAACAGCAAAATGTGTGTTTGGTTATTTTGATGGGAAAATTTTGAGGTTATTTGAAGGAAGTTTAGAAGGAGAAATTGCAGAGATTCCTGCAGGAAGTAATGGTTATGGTTGGGATAAAATTTTTATTCCACAAGGATACTCGGTTACGAGAGCTTTACTTAGTGAAGAAGATGACCAAAAAACATATTTACAGATTAAGCCATTTGCAAAGTTGAAAGAATTTCTAGAAACAAAATAGATTGACATAAAAGTTTTGTGACTAATACGAGCGCCACGACTCAAACTCCTAAATTTCCCTTCGCAGGCTGTGTTACAATCCCAAAAATAAAATCAACTTCCAAAAACAAAAATATTTTTCTCATATTGATATTTCTTTTTCATCCTTAATCCTCCACACTCTCTGCTTTTTTGTCAATAACTAAAATATTCGCGATTTCTTCTTGAATGTTGACAAGATCTCCTTTTTTAAAAGGTCCTATAGTATTCCCGTCTAAATCTAAAAATTCTTCTGTATCTTCAATAAAAACAATCATTTTCTGTTTCTTTCTCTCTTCTTCATCAGCCCCTTTTAACAACTCGGCTATTTTTTTGTCTTCTTTCTCTAAATATTTCATAATACCATCAAAACATTCTTTTTCAATTTGTAACATATTCTCAAAGTCTCTCTTGCTTATTCCTGTTTCTGCAGCTACAAATGCTAATTCTAAAATTTTCTTTTTTCTTCTTAGCATTAATTCTTTAAAAATAGCAATGGAATTCTCAAATTGTTTCTTTGTCTTTAGAATAGTTTCTGAAAAATCATCATCTTTTTTTTCAGCTATTTCTTTTTTGTCTTTTAAATAAGCTGCTACCTCTTTAATAAAATTCTTTGGAATTGGTTGCAACTGCTCGCTATATCTTTCTTTTCTTAATGCTTCATATAATTCATTATAGGTTATCATTCTCGTATGGAAACCTAAGGTTTCCCCCAACTCAAAATTTGAATGTGATTATTTCTCATATATTGCCCCATTCAAATTTCTCGCAAGTCACCCTTCCTAAGAATGACTTAAAATTTATTTTGTTTTTATTTATCATTTTAAATACTCTGGAATAGGATATTTATCAAATTCCATAAATAATTTTTTTCCGTAAACGATTCGTGAAAAGCACTCTGCAGTTAGCTTGACATCTTCTAAAGCATTATGATGCTTTCTATTATCAACTAATCCGCAAAATTTAAGAGTATTCCCAAGATTCATTTTACTTTTATTATCCTCAATTAAAAATTTTCCATTTATCTGGTAATACTTAAATGAAGCAATGCTATGTAAATCAAATGCCCTATGTGGAATCGAAAATTCTAAACCGCTAGGAAATTTATATTTTCTTGTTTTAGATATCAGGAAAGCAAGATCAAATTGAGGATTCTGACAAATAAAATTTTTTATCTTAATTTTATTAATCCAACGTAAAAAATTATTCAAAAGTTCTTTTTGAGATTGTTTATTTTTTTCTCTTAATTCTTCTTCATTTTTTCCTGTGATGTCCAAAGCTTTCGTTTCAATAATATCATCTTCATCAATCTTAGCTTCTTCAAAAAAAACATTTTCAGGAGCTTCAAATTCCATAGCAGCTATTTGCCAAATCCCACACTTACTATAATCTAAGCCGCTTGTTTCTATATCAACTACAATCATTTTCTACCTCTTTTGTAGATGAAACAAAAATTTTCAATTTTTGGATCTACAACTACCATTTTACCTCCTTTTTGTTGGAGAGGCAAAAGTTTTCAATTTTTGGATCTAAAACTATCATACATTAAGCATAATAAATTTCTTTATAAGATTTGTTATACTAAAAATCATTTTTTGCAACTTTCCATATCTCTTTAAAGAAATTTTTATACTTCCCTGCAACAGCTAACGAATTAATTGCAAAAGCTGTGGGAATGGGCGTCCAAAGAGTAGTTATTACTCTGTTTTTGGTTATATTAATACTAGCTGGCAAAACAAAATCAGTATATCTAATATCATAATTTCTTTGAGTTTCATAATATTTTTTAAAAAAATCTCTTTGTGATTTTAATGCTATCAATTTCACCTTAATCCCCTTTTCAATTCTCTTGAGATGATGTTTGAAAAAGAAATCGTTCAGTTCAGAACTCTTTAAATATTCTGTTCCAGGAGCAAGCACAAAATAATCCTCTCCTTTCTTCCATTCTTCCAAGGTAATCTCAAAGATGGTGTTTACTCCTTCTTTTCCTTCATAAACTTCTGCTGATGGTTTATCTTCAAAAAGTTTCTGTTTCTCAATAATTCTAGGGATAATTTTTCTAATTTCATCTTCTTGTTCACTTAGTCTTTCTTTTTTAATATGTATATAGCTAATTAGTTTATGGGGGTCTGTTATCTGATAATATCGAATATTATTTCTAATGATATAAGAGACTAATCCCTTCTGGATCAATCTTTCAAGAATTGGATAAACCTTAGAATTATGAACTCCAGATCTCTTGCTTATCTCACCTGTTTTTGATTTTCCTAATTCTAACAAAGCCTCATAAACACTAACCTCTCCCTGACTAAATCCTATTTCCCTTAATTGATTAAGCTCCATAACTTAAAAATATTCTTGATTATATAAATCTTATTATTACTGCCCCCTTAGGGAGAGGCAGTATTTAAAAAACTAAATTAATTAAAAAGGAAATGAAAGTCCACTTAACTGATAATGAAAGAAAATTATACTATAAAGAAAAAAATAAATTCCTTACACAATCTTTCCATAATTTAAATCCAAAACCAGATGAATTATTCTCAAAAGAATCTCTTTTTTACATTGATCACATAATAGAGATATCTAATCGTTATTTAACATATTCCATGTGCAATTTATTTAATATTGTTTTTTTAAACCATATAGGAATAAAAACACCCTCTCTTCAAGAATTAACTTCTATTAGTGATAATGATATAGATATACATTATAATATAGACATTCCAGCAGTCTTAATTGGAGGATTAGAAAGATATTATCCAAATAGACATATTGCAAAAGAACTCGCCCATTCTCTTGATATAAAAGAATTTGATTATCCTATAATTGTAGAAGGATTAGAATTAATAGTAGGAGGAAAATTTTCTAATTTTGGTTACTATGGAGGATTATCATTCAGAAAAAATGAAAACTCAAAAATCTTCAGAGCTCCTGATTTTAACACCAATAATTACTTAAGAAAATTCTCTAAAATAAACCCTGATTATTCTATTGAATGGGATGAAGAAGGAGATAAAACCTTTTCAATGATTGGAAATAGAGATTTATCTGGAATTGAAGTAAATTTAAGGGATGGAATAATTTATGCTGATAAAGTTTCACTCCACTGTCCCATACCACCCTATCACTCCTATGTCCCGTTCCATCAAACAATTTAACATGACAAACTTAACAATAAATCAACCAAGATTAGAAGAATTTTCTGAATTAGACAGAAAGATATATCAATTATTTCTAAAAAAATATTTTGGGATACAAAGACATTCATTTGGTCCTAAACAACCAACATCTTATAATAAAGAATATCTTTACAAGCAAACTCAAAAAGAAATAGAAAGTCTCCTTAATGAAAGAGAACAATTAAACATATTGCATTTTGATGGTTCTTCATCTGCAGAAACTCAGTTATGTTATGCTAAAGATTTATTTGGAGATTCTATAAGGACCATAATGTGTAGTAATTATATGCCTATAGAAAACAAATACACTAAGAAGATAGATGATTGGATTGTTTCAACGATGGAATTTCTTCCATTAGAGTTAACTAACAACATTGATGTAATAACTCTTCTCGGAACACAATTTAGAATCCCTTATGACCCCTTAAAAGTTATTTCAGAAATCTCAAGAGTTTTAAGACCTGGAAGTAAAACTAAAACAGATGGATATTATGATGGAAAATTATTTTTCTTATTGCAAGATCACTGTCAAGAATTAGAAAAAATATTGATTGAAAACAATCTTGATAATCCTAACTATAGAAACAGAATGTTTTATGGCCTTGGAGAATCTCCTTCATTAAGGTTTTTTGACAGAAAAATATTTGAATTCCATGACAATTTTCCTGAAAATAAAAAAGAAATTGAAAAAAGATATAATGTTGAAATAAAGTTCTCAACAATTGAAACAACAGAATTAGGCTATTCAAAATCTCAGCTTTATGAGAAACTTGTTGATAATATCTATATAAGAAAACCCTAGATTATTTTCTCAATCCTGTAACTCTCATAAAATCTTTTCCATATATTTTCCCTAAACTGCCTTTTCTAGCCTCGCTTTCAGTAAACCTTGAACAATTATCTCTACCCTCCCCATAAACTAACACAGGAACAGGATCTGCACTATGGCCTTTATTTTTACAAGGAGTTGCATGATCACATGTTACAACTATTTTAATAGGGTGTTTTCTGCTAAATGATTTCAAAAAACCAAAAAAATTTTTATCAATAATTTCAATCATTTTCTTCTTGTCATAAGGCTTATTATCATGCCCAGGATCATCAGTTTCTTTAAAATGAATGTAACACCCAGAAAATCCTGCATAATGTTTTTGTAAGGCTTTTATAGCATAACTTATTTCGCTATCAAGAATTTGATAAAGATGTTCATACACATCAATTGAGCTCATTTCAGGTATTTCATATGAAAAATTTTTCATGCCTAAAATTTTAGCAAAACCTACTTCTAACGGCATTGCATTTATAGACATCCATAAGTTATATTTTTTTAATTTAGTAATTTTATCTCCAGCTCCTCTTAGAAAAATCATATTTGCAGGAAAGAATCCTTTTTTTACTCTTTCTTTATTAATAATATGATTGTTTAAAATAAAAAAGGCCTGGTTAACAAAATCATTAACGATATTAGCAGTGTTTTGAGATTCTTCACTTTTGTCTAAAGGAAAAGAAAAACTAAATTTATCATATTTTTCTCCTGGTTTAAGCCATTCATTATCTATGTTGGTTATATTACTTGACAACTTATTATTTCTTAATACTAAAACTCCACGATGCTGAACAGTATTCTTAAATATAAAATTGCATTTTAATTTTATTTTTTCATTAAGAACAGAGGCCAGTTCATTTGCTTCTTTTGTTGTTATATTCCTTCCGGCTCTTCTATCAACAACATTTCTATTTTTTAGATTATCTATTGTAACAAAATTAGTTCTAAAAGCAACATCTCCCTTATTCAGTTTAATTCCCGCACCAATTGCCTCTATAATACCTCTTTTAATTTCACTATCACTACCAAAAATACACGCGAGTGCATTATCACTTCCAGGAATTGTTTTTTCATCTAAAGCATACATGTATCCTAGCTTACCTTCACGAGCAAAAAAATCCAAGTTAGGAGTGTACGCAGATTCAAATGCAGTTTTTCCATTAAAAACATCTAATGGAAGATCTGCTGCACCATCAAAAATAATTAATATTTTTTTCATGTTGAAATGCTTGACATTTTTAGATTAAAGGGATTGTACAAATAATCTCCCAATTAAACATAAATCTCCATCATAATCAATGTAACTCATATTATATCCAGAAGAATTTTTAATAATAAAAGCTTTTCGTGTTGGATTGCAGCTTGTTGATTGATCACTACAATCTCCCTTTTCGACACATAAATCTCCGCTTGCATTAATGAAAGAAACATGGTTATCTGTCGCATTTGCAATAATAAAACTATTATTTCCTGGATTATTGCATGTTCCTCCTGAAAAACAGCTTCCTTTTAAGACAATGTTTCCTTGATTACCCAACCAGGCGACAACATTGTTTGATCCATTACGAATATAAAATTTGTATGTGTTATTTGGGACGGTGACTGAGCTAACATTAACACTTCCATCAAATTTATGAGCCAAATTATTCAAAGTATCGTTTACCCAACAACTAAAGCTCCATATTCCTAACTCTGTTAATTGAATATCCACATAAAAAGTATTATTAAATAATAAGGTGGTTGAGTAATTTTCATTTGAAGAGAGTGGCTTATCAGCTTCTATTAAAAAAGTATCAACATTGATTTCAAGATCTACAGCAGTACAATTTACTCTTACATATTCATTCAAACTCGCATTTGTTATATTAGACTCAACAGAAGTTATATTCGGAGGATTTATATCTAAACTAACATTAACAGTCCAATTAGTACTTTCCCAATCGCTACGAGAATTATTATCATAAGTAAGACAATTCCATAGATAAATCCCATCAGAAACATTTTGAATAACAAATGTTGTTGTGTTATAAGTTCCAGAAATATTTTGTGTCATATTTTTTGTCCAGGATCCATTAATATTTGTATAAAGGGTTATATTCTTTAATTGGACATCATCTTCAGAATAACAAACAAAAACAAGTTCAGCATCTCTATCTTTTGTTCCATTCTGAGGAAAAAGTAAAGTAACTTTAGGCGATAAATCACAAGAATAAGTACATCCAACAGTTCCATCATCATTCCAATTATTTGGTTTGTCACACCTGTTGCCAACTCCACCATTTCCCGTTGAAGAAAAAACATCAAAATCATTATTTGTATTAGAAGGACAAAAGGTATTATTATTTATTTGATTATTATCAGAATTATCTAAACGAATCCCAAAATAATTATTAAAAATATTACTATCGACAACTTTATGATTACCAACATTATTATGCCCTTTAAAAAGAATTCCTTCAAAGTTTACTGCCCCATCAGAAAAATTACTTCTTAAAAATTGATTTTCAATTCCATAATCAATCCAAACGAGTTCAGCAGCCCCACTTTTCTTTATGATGCTATCTTCCATTTTATTAAAAGAAACTATACTTGCAGACCATGCATAACCATCATAACGAACCGCGTTATCTCCTGTTGTCTCAAAAACACTAAGATTATTTATTCTAACATCAAATGTATCATCCTTTAACAACAACCCTATAACATCACTATTATTTATAACAACATTAATAATGTCCGCGTGACTAGAATTATCAACAAAAATTCCCCAGCTATAAGAGTCAAATAAACATCCTTTAATGATAAATCCATCGGTACCGCGACGTAAATAGATTCCAGTATCACTAGATCCAGAACCACTAATAATAGCCCCATTATTACAATTAAGAATTCCACTTGTTGTTGAATTCATAAAAAGCTCTTCATTATAAGTTCTGCTATCATTAACAATTATTTTATCATTAACATCAGAAATATCGATAGCTCCTTGAATAGTTGTAGAATTGCACCCCGAAGCGCAAACCGTTATTTCTACTGAAGACCCTCCTCCAGACTCACAAGCAGAGTCATATTCACATTTACTAGACTCAGCACATTGAGGAGGATCAACGGTTCTTGTATATTCTCTTTTCGGAGATGTACAACTTCCCCCTCCACAACTTCCAGCAACCCATTCTCCAACATGACACAAACTATTAACAGCCTCTAAAACATCAATTCTTTTAAAAGTAAGATTAGTGCATTCCAGACCAACGTCGCAGGTATCAAAATAATCTTGAATTGGTTTTCCAGAATTATACAATATGTCTCTTATTTGAGTGGGAGTTAGGGTAGGATCTACCTCAAGCAATAACGCGGCTGCGCCAGCTACGTGAGGGGCTGCCATTGAGGTACCAGTAAAAGTTATATGTCCAACTCCGATATGAGAAGCAGAATTTATTCTTACTCCTGGAGCCAATAAATCAAGAATACCTTTAGCTCTATTAGTGAAGCAAGAAACTCTATCAGGAGTAGCATCAAAATCATCACAGTATTCTACACAATTACCTGCAGGATTTCTTTGCACGCAAAAGGTTAAATTACCAATCTCATCATGAACTGCTCCTACAGATGTGACATTACCTCTGCATGAAGGCCAAGAAATTCCTCCAAGATAACCATTATTTCCTGAAGAAATGATTACTGAAATGTTTTTTGAATGGGCATCGTTTATTTCATCTCTAAGAGCAAGAGGGCAAGTTGTATCGTTATTTGACACATTATTCCCTATACTAATGCTAATAATAGAAATATTATAAATAGTTCTATTATTTATACACCAGGTTATAGCTTTTTCGATGGGGGTATTTGGACAATCTCTACCAGTAGAGTCACAAGCCTTCATTGCTATAAGCTTAGCATAAGGAGCAGTTCCATTAAAAGTCCCATTTGCTGCTGCAATCCCAGCAACATGAGTACCATGTCCATTATCATCCATAGAATTATTATCGTTATTGTAGTAATCATAACCTCCTAATACCTTACAACCTGAACTAAAACATCCACCCAAATCAGAATGAGACCAATTAATTCCTGTATCAATCACACAAATTGTTTGACCCTTTCCCATATAACCTTTCTCCCAAACTTCTGTTGCATTAATAAATGGTAGGCTATCAATCGTAGTAACACTAGCCACTCTATTCAAATAAATTAACCTAACTTCAGAATTGTTCAGTAATTTATTTAACCCTTCTCTAGTTAGATTTCCAGAAAATCCATCTTCTCTTAGAAGTCTCTCCTTTAATCTAAATTCAGAACCTAATAAACTCGAAATAACAGAATCTCTTATTGCACTATTCCTATGATTTAATTTTATTGTTACTGAGACATTTGAATTTTCATTTAATTTTCTGATAACATCTAACTCAACCTCTTTATTATTAATGATAGATACCTCAGCAGAGAATAGACTCATGCTTAGTAAGATAACTAAGAGAAGATAAATTAATAACCTACAGTACCTGCCTTCATTTATTGTTATTGTCATACTTTCTTCCTCTTTTTAAACATTAAATAAATCACTATCAGTAAAACTGCTAAGATTAATAAGATTATTAATATCATATTTAATTCTGAATTTGTTTTTTGATTTTTGGGTTTATTATTTGTCTCATTTGTAGTAACACTAGCCACTCTATTCAAATAAATTAACCTAACTTCAGAATTGTTCAGTAATTTATTTAACCCTTCTCTAGTTAGATTTCCAGAAAATCCATCTTCTCTCAGAAGTCTCTCCTTTAATCTAAATTCAGAACCTAATAAACTCGAAATAACAGAATCTCTTATTATTTCGTTACGATCATGTAGCTTTATAGTTACCGAAACCCACTCAGAATTTTCCAAAGCATTTATAACATCATCCTCAACTTCCACACCACTAATAAAAGTTGACTGAGCAAAAATTATGTTAATTTGAGCGACACTAATTAAGACTATTGCTGACATTAGTATCATTAGTATTTTCATTCCCATTCTCATCTCATTTCACCCCTTTTCATAATTCCATTTGAAACTATTAACAGCTTCTAAAACATTAATTCTCTTAAAAGTAAGATTAGTGCATTGAATTCCTACCTGACAACCATCAAAAATATCCTGAACTGGTTTTCCTTTATCTTGTAAAATAGTTTTAATCTGATTCGGAGTTAAAGTAGGATCTGCCTCAAGCAATAACGCGGCTGCGCCAGCGACGTGAGGAGCTGCCATTGAGGTACCTGAATCCTTAAAATAAGCTCCATCAATATAAGTAGAATTTATAACTGATCCAGGAGCAAGCAAATCAAGATTTAAACCTCTGTTTGTAAAACAAGACATTTTATCAGTATATGTCGTGATATCACTACAAAACTTAATACAATTTCCCGACCCATTTACCTGAGTACAAAAAGATTTTGCACCAACCTCACTATCGTAAACTGACCCAACAGATGTTACGTTAGAAGCACATGCTGGAAGAGTCATATGAGTTAAATTAGCATTATTACCCGAAGACGCGTCAATAAAAATGCCGTTATTATACGCTTCATTTGCTGATATGCCAACCAGGGTAGTATCACAAATTGTCGCATTATTATATAAATCAAAAGTCCCTAAACTAATAGTTATAACTGAAATGTTATAGCGATTTTTGTTGTCATTACACCAATCTATACCTTCTGCAAGATCTAGGCCATTCCAATTACCTTGATTATTTGTAACTTTAACTGCAACTATTTTAGAATATGGAGCAGTACCATTTAAAGTTCCATTTGCAGCCACTATGCCTGCTACATGCGTTCCATGGCTGTAATCATCATAAGGATCCGCATCAGTGTTATAGAAATCATACCCCCCAATGACCTTATTACATACACCATCACTAATATTATTTGTTCGAATACAATTTCCTAAGTTAGGATGTGTATAATTTATTCCACTATCAATTACACAAATTGTTTGTCCTTTTCCAGTATAACTTAAATTCCAAACCTTTGTTGCATTAATTAACGGAAGACTTTGTTGAAGAGAAGTCCCTCCAAAAATAGGAAGATATACCCTTAAGACATTTGGATTGTTTTTTAATTTCTTAATTCCTTCTAAAGTTATATTCCCAGAAAAACCTCTCCCTCTTAAAGAAGTATAGCTCAATCTAAATTCTTTATCAGTAAGACTAGAAAGAATATCTGATTGAAGTCCGAGATTTAAACTTTTGTTTCCTAAACTGTTTAATGTTACCTCAACCGTCACCCATTTACTATGATTAAATTGATCCAACACCTCCGGATCTATAATAGGTTCTGCAAAAATTGAGTTTATTATACTAAAAAATACCAAAAAAAATATCATATAAAATAGAATCTGTTTTTTCATCTTAAGCTCTCACTCTCCCTATATAAAACTCTGTTCCATTTTCTGAAGAGTATGATTTAAAAGTAAGTTTAATATTGTTAAAGATAGGATCATCATAATATTCACCAACAGCGATATAATCTTTAGAAGGATCTTGCATAGCCATTCGTACTTCTATTTGAGAAACACCATAAGAGGTATTGCTAATAGAAATATAAGTTCCGGTTATGATATCATCATTTACTTTTACAGGTTGATTATTTTCAAGTATTAATTCTCTATCAGAATCCTGTCTTTTCAAAATAATTTTATTATTAGTGGACCCTTCTCGAACTTTGTAAGATTCCTTAAATATTTTTAAAGGTTCTGCAATAGAAAGATGCATAGAAGAAAAATCAATATTTTTAGAAAAAATTACTTTATAGTAAAATAAATAATTATTAGGATTTGTTCCAGCCTTATACACTGTTTGCTCAGAACTATCAATAATAATTTTCTCGACATTTCCTCCTAAACCAAATATTTCTGTAGATTTAATTAATGTACTTTCTCCATCATAAAATTCATAATCTTCTAACAAATTCTGAAGCTCTTTTTTTGTTTTAAAGCCTCCGGTTCTTATCTTAATATAATCAACAGGCATTATTATACCTACCCAAAAATCTATAGCATCTTCATTCAATTCTCCAAGATTGTTTATACAAGTTGCATTAATAAAATAATGTCCTCCATCTATTAAACTCTCTAATAAATAGGTATGAACTTTCCCATCAATAGAATTCATTTTTCCAAAAAGAGAGTTATTTTTAATATTAAACAAATAAACATCTGATGAAAAGTTACAAGAGGCATTTTCATTTGTAACTAATTTTAATTGAGTAAAGCTTGTTTTAATAACTTTTTCATAAGGCTCAGTAATATTTATAGCCAATATGAGATTAGTAACGTTTTCAATAATTTCCTCTTTATAAGGAACATCGCAAATCTCAAAAATTTCTAAACAAGAATATATTTTTCCAGCTGCTAAAAGGTCAGATTTATTCCATTTTTCTTGAGAAAGACTTTTGCATATATCAACAAAACCAGTTTTGTTACAAATCCACTTCGGTTCATTAATTAACTTACAAACATTGTTAACACATTTTGGATCTGCATAACAAATTTCAGAAGTATCTTTAACAGCAATACAACCAATACCTTTACACCAAAAATTTTGTAATTCACTCCAATCTTCATTATATCTCTTATTTATTGCCACATTTGCACATCCACAGCATCCTGAACGAACCTTGACACAATCATTATCCTTATCACAATAATGTAATTTATCCTCTGAAACAAGAACGTAATCTGAAGTTATCCTTTCAAGTCTAATTTTTTCAATGAAAGATAAATTAAGAAGTTCATTAAAATCCCAAGGATTTCCCATTAAAAATCTTATGTAAGAACCATAATAATTTTGAATACTTCCATAAGTTTTGAGAACGTTTTCTTTCTCAGAAATATTTTCTTCTTCTCTAATTTGTAATTCTAAATGAAAAGTGCCGTTACAGGTTTTATCAAAAATACATTTAATATACGGACGACTTATATTATAAGTTTGATTATATTGAGCAATCCAGCTATAAAACTTAGGACTTAATTTGTTTTCTTCTTTTGATTTATCTTTTTTTATTTCTTTTTCTGTGACTGGTTTTTGTTTTTCAGAATAAATTAAAAAAAGTAAATTTCCAATTATAAAGAAAATAACAATAATGATAAGTATCACAAGAGAGGATTTTATCATCAACATTTCCCTCCGATTTTTATATCTGCAGTTTTATCAGTATTCATAATTTCAAAAGAAAGCTCTAATCTATTGAAGATAAACTCAGTTAATTTTTCTTTCTCTTTTATCTTCATATTTTCTCTTTTATTAATGAAAAAATCTATGAGAGTAACTTTTCCGTCATCATCTTTTTGAATATTAACTAAACTAACATCAAGATTTTTAACCTTCTCTCCATTTTCCAATCGTACTTTCTTGTTGTCTAATATAAGTTCTATAACTAAATTACTGGAATTCTTGCTGATAATATATTCATCTCCTAAAATTCGTAATGATTGTCCTTGCATTTCTAGATCAGAAAAATCAATAGGATTAGAAAATATTAATCGGTACACATAAACAGGATAATCTTTTTTTGATTCTATAAAATATTCTAAATTCTCTTCTTTAATCCTATTATCTCCAATAATAATGACTGGACTATAATAATATTCTATTAATTTTCCATCAATTATCTTAAAAAGCTTTCCATCAGAAAGTAGATAAGGGAGATCTCTTCTCGTAAGAACTCGTTTAGCAATATTTAATTCATTTCCAACTTTTAATGTTCGAACATTATTAGAAAGACTAACTTTCTCACAAAAATCTATATTCTCTCTAGGTAGGCACTTACTCTCAATGCATTCAAAATTCTCATTACAATGAGAATTTTTTAAACATTCTACATTTGCCTTAACCTTTAAATTCTCTAAAGTTTGTTCACTAAAATAATTCTGATTAATAGTAAAACCAATAATATTTTTTTGTAGTAAAAAATAAGCTAAGATAAAAATTGAGAACAATATTAATATCATGATTATTATTTTCTTTCTCATCTTAACACCAAGCATAACTAAAATCTTTCTTACACAACTCTTCTTCTATTTATCATTTTTTGAAATTAACAAAAAGCATAAAGAGGATTTACCTTACATAATTCAGTTTTCAATAATGCATTTTCTTCTTTTAATTCATTAATTGATAAAATAATATCTACATCATCAATAGGATTTTCTACAAATTTTATTACTTCGGTATTTATTATTTCAGTTTCATTCATTTCTCTTTGATGGCTACTTAATAAAACTTTTTCTGTAACTTTATCTGGATATATTAATTCTATATCTTGAGCAACAAATCCATAATAAGTTTTATTATCTGATAACATTTGATAACTTTTAATTAATTCAGAAAGAGTTAAAATTTTTTGAAGTGAATTAAGTTTTTCTTGTTCTGTTAAATTTCTTATATTCTTTTTCAATTTCCTATCAGAAGAACATGATATCTTGGATACGTAGAACAGCAGAAGCGGTTGTATTTTTAATTTCTAAATCTAAACCTGGAGTTGTAGTTTTAATTCCTACATTTCCAGCATTGGTTATTCTAACTCTCTCTACACTATTTACTCCAATTCTTATGTGAGAATTTTCATAATTCCAAATAAATCCATCTTCATTTGCTGCACCAAGAATAAATTGAAATCCATCTATATCGGTTGAACCCGAATCATCATTTGAAAATTGCATTCTACTTCCCTCACCACCGCCAATCGTGTGGAGATGTAATTTCCAATTAGGGGTGGCTGTTCCTATGCCAATATTAGGTGAAGAACCATTATTAAATAAAGTAACAGCACCTGATAAATTACTTATATTTAACCCTCCTACTACTTCTAACTTTGATGCAGGAGATGATACTCCTATACCAACATTTCCATCACTTGTTATTCTTATTACTTCAGAATTTCCTGTTCCAATTCTTATATCCGCAATTTCATTATTCCAAATATCAAATAATAATGAACCACTTGCATCTAATCCGATAAATGTCCCGTCAATTCCAGAATCGCCTGTTGCATCATTAGTAAATCCAATTTGAGCAAAGCGTGAACTTTCTATTGTTTTATCAGCAATATGTAATTTATAGTTTGGCTTTGTTGTTCCTATTCCAACAAAGCCGTTACTTCCATTCGCACTAATTAATGAACTATTTGTGGAATTTACAATTTCAAAAATTTCTGAATTAGACAAATTAATTATTCCATCGCCTATTAATTCAAATGTTCTCGAAGGATTACTATTTCCAATACCAACTCTGTCAGAAACAGAATCAACATAAAGAACTCCTGATGAATTTAAATCATCGCTAATTTCAACATCTCCTTCTTTAATGATAACATCACCAGCAAGCACTGCTGTTAAAACAATTAAACCAATAACCAAAAACAATGATA
>Ga0209541_10005799_pt1 | contig 21400 bp, 22 predicted proteins | sample RifCSPlowO2_01_FD_184027 | JGI IMG/M metagenome (GOLD analysis project Ga0209541, IMG submission 184027) | Groundwater microbial communities from Rifle, Colorado - Rifle CSP2_plank lowO2_0.1 (SPAdes) (version 2) | ecosystem: Environmental > Aquatic > Deep subsurface > Groundwater | place...
CTCTTCTTATTTTGGCCACACTATTAGGCGTGGCACAACGGGAGCGATTGTAAATTCAAAATTTGGGAGCACTGAAAACTTAAAACAGGCTGACGAAGCCTATGAAAAAGATTTAGATCGCACACGGGATCAGTTAAAAAATAATCCGGTTGCGCTTGCTCGTTTTATCCAAAAGACTAAGGGGCGGAAATATGTTTACGGGAAATTATCTGCAAGTGACCGAGCGGCTATTGATCCACACATCTCTTCCGGCCTAAGAACCACATTACTTGGTGACCTTACACCAGAGGAACAAGAAAAAACAAGAAAAGCCACACGAGAGGCTCAAACAGGTAAAGTAAATACCGACCTTAGAAATAGTATTAAAAACTACGCTATTAGTGGTGGTACGACAGTAACACCTGTAACTACCTCTGACGGAAGAAGTTATGCGACTATTGATGATATTGTGGAAGCTCTCCCACCAAAAGAGGCTCGTCGCTTAAGTACAGAAGCAAGGAAAAACCCAGACATTATTAGAAGACTTTCTACTCGCCACCTAGATGACCTCATGAGAGAGGGTGATCTTACATCTGACGAAGTACGCACTATTACTAACGAGATACTCCACGGCTCTCGGTATCCAAACCAAACTGCTCATCTGGCATATATTACAAACCCAAACCGTAGAGCGCTGTGGAATGTATAAATTTAAATTATGAAGTATTCTTTTGACTCAATGCATATTGCATATCGAGATGCCCATAAATCTGTAAAAGATTTTATAGGGTCTGATAATTCCTCTAAAATATTGGATACTTTGTCCTTAAAATACTCTTTTGATGATACCAAAAAGGGTAGCCTTGGAGACATTCTTATCTATACGTTACTTGGATTTGTCCAAATGGAAGATTTTGGTAAAGAGCTCCAAACCAGCATCGGCATTTCTTCAGAAGAAGCGCTCCGCATTATAGCTGATATAAAGAGCGCTCTTCCGAATCAAGTATTAGATGATGTAAGGCATCAGAATAAGGCACCAAACAAAAATGTTCAGAAAGATTCTCTATCTGAAAATAAACAACTCATTGACCACATAAAAGCGTTTGAGGAGAGAAAGCAGAAACAGAAGGAAGAAGAGACAAAAAGATCATTTTCTGAGAATATACCGCCTAATCTCCCCACCGACACAGGAAGCAGTAGTGCGTCTACCACAAATACTGTCATCGAAAAACCGCAACAGCGCAATCTTGATCCGTATCATGAGCCAATCGAGTAATAATTGTTGAGAACGTACAACAAAAAAATAGATAGGCGCGGTATACTATACGTATGCGTTTTCAAGTTCCACAGTTTATTGAAGTTGAAGATAAGATTTTCGGCCCGTTATCTCTCCGGCAGTTTATATACCTTGCGGGATCGGCCGGGATTATCGTTATTATGTGGGCACTCCTCCCGCTCCCGTTTTTCTTTGTCATCCTGCTTGCGGCTCCCATCGCGGGACTTGGCGCCGCTCTTGCGTTTTTAAAGATAAATAATCGTCCGTTTATAAATATACTTGAAAGCGCCTTCTCTTATGCGCTTTCAAACCGTCTGTATATATGGAAAAAGAGAGATAAGAAAGTAGAAGCAAAAGCGGTACAGGAAGTTGTCGGTCATATATCACCGCTTAGTGTCCCCACACTTTCCGAAAATAAACTGAAAGATCTCGCGTGGAATCTTGATATAAAAGAGAGTATCTATTCAAACAAACTGCAACAGAAGTAGCATTTCACAGAACTATGGCCGAAACATCAAAAGCAACACAAGATTTTGTACCCGTACGCGAAGTTCGCGATGGTATTGTTATTCTTAAAGACGGTTCTATGCGTTCCGTACTTATGGCTTCATCTCTCAACTTTGCCCTTAAGTCAGCAGGGGAGCAGGAATCGATTTTATTCCAATTTCAAAACTTCCTTAATTCTCTTGATTTTTCCGTACAGTTTTTTATTCAGTCGCGCGAGCTTGATATTCGTCCCTATATCAACCTTCTTGAGGAGAGACTTGCTGCGCAGACTGACGATCTTATGCGCATACAAGTTCAAGAATACATCGGGTTCATAAAAAATTTCACGGAAAATACAGATATCATGTCAAAAAGTTTCTTCCTTATTGTGCCGTACACACCATCTATACTTGACCAGAAGAAAGATGCGATCGGTGCGTTGTTGGGGAAGAAAAAAAAGAAAGACCCGGAAAAGAAAAGCAGGTCGTTTGAAGAAGACCGGTCGCAGTTACAACAAAGAGTTTCTGTAGTTGAACAAGGCCTCTCAAGAACAGGTATACGCACCATACAGCTTGGGACAGAAGAGGTGATCGAGTTGCTATACAAATTATTCAACCCTGGGGAGCTTGAAAAACCAATCGCACTTAATAATCACTAGTATGGCATTCCTCGACATTTTCAAAAAGAAACAAAAGAACGCGCTTGTTAGCCCCCTATTGCCTGAAGATATTTATGAGGCGGGAGTTCTTGAACTGCAGGATATTATTGCCCCCTCAGCCCTTAAAGTAACCCCACGAGAGCTAGAGTTGGGGGATAAAATTGCACGAAGTTTTTTCGTCATTTCCTACCCCCGCTTCCTCACAGAGAGTTGGTTTTCTCCAATCATCAACCTCGATAAGATGTTTGACGTTTCTATTTTTGTCCATCCGATAGATACTGCCACAGCACTTAGGCGCTTTCAAAAAAAGGTGGCCGAGGTTGAAAGCCAAATTCGTATTAGAGAAGAAAAGGGGCTCGTTCGCGACCCGATGCTCGATACTGCGTACCAAGATCTTGAACAATTGCGTGATCAACTTCAGCAAGCACAGGAGCGTCTTTTTGACGTGGGGCTTTACATTACCATATACGCCAATACGAAAGAAGAACTGGACAAAACAGAGTCTGAAATAAAATCCATTCTTGAATCAAAGCTGGTATACGTAAAACCCGCCCTTTTCCAGCAAGAGCAAGGGTACAAGAGCATGCTCCCCATTGCTACGGATATTTTAAGTGTGCACTCAAAACTTAATTCTGCGCCCCTCTCTTCCATGTTTCCTTTTATATCCTTTGACTTAACGGCAGATCGAGGAATCCTCTATGGCATTAATCGCCACAATTCATCACTGGTTCTTTTTGACCGCTTCTCACTTGAGAACTACAACTCTGTAACATTTGCAACGTCTGGTTCAGGTAAATCGTACGCCACGAAACTTGAAATTCTGCGAAGTCTTATGTTCGACACGGAGGTTATTGTTATCGACCCTGAACGGGAGTATGAGTATATGGCAAATGCAACCGGGGGACGCTATTTCAACATTTCTCTCTCGTCAGAACACCACATTAATCCGTTTGACCTCCCTACGCCCCACGAAGATGAAGCTCCTAATGATATTTTACGCTCTCATATTGTTAATCTTGTCGGACTCTTTCGCATTATGCTCCAAGGCCTCTCTCCAGAAGAAGACTCTCTTATAGATCGCGCGATTACAGAAACGTACGCCCTCAAAGATATTACAGGAGCAAATGATTTTTCTGCGATGGAACCGCCACTTCTCTCAGACTTCGAACTTGTGTTAGCTGGCATGGAGGGAAGCGAGTCCTTGGTCCAAAAGCTATCAAAATATACAAAAGGAACGTGGGCAGGTTTTATTAATCGGCCTTCAAACGTAGACATCAATAAAAAATTTGTTGTTTTTTCTGTCCGCGACATGGAAGATGACCTTAAGCCCGTTGCCATGTACATCGTGACGAACTTCATATGGAATGCTATTCGAAAAAATCTACGCAAACGCCTTCTTATTATCGATGAAGCCTGGTGGATGATGAAGTCAGAGGACACTGCTTCTTTTCTTTATGGTCTTGTAAAGCGTGGACGCAAATACTATCTTGGAGTGTCGACCATAACTCAAGATGTTGATGACTTCTTAAAGTCACCGTATGGGCTACCGATGCTCACCAACTCATCATTACAACTACTTCTCAAACAATCCCCGACATCCATTGATGTCGTCCAACGAACTTTTAATCTCAGTGACGAGGAAAAGTATCTCCTCCTTGAATCCGACGTTGGTGAGGGTATATTCTTTGCTGGTTTAAAACATGTCGCAATTAAAGTCATTGCATCGTATACAGAGGATCAGATCATTACATCAGATCCCTCACAAATCCTTGCTATAAAAAAGGCACGGGAGGAACTCCAGCAGGGTGGACATGCCTCATAACACCACCATGATGTGCCTGTTTGGGATACAAACTAAAAGTTTTCTAAAAACAGCTGGGGAATATTTTCGTGATAAACGACATTTTTCTATATATGGAAGAAACTAATACCCTACAAAATGAGAGTATAGAGCCCCGCATGACTCTGGAGAAACCACCGGAACGCCACCGCATTGGGAAAATCCAAGCGACGTGCATGATTGTTGTGGCCCTTCTTTTTGACGGGTTGCAAGTAATTTTGACACCGCTTTTAATTGGCTTACTTGTAAATTGGATATTTTCGTTTATAGCGTGGATTCTTTTTTATATATGGATGCGGCTTAACGATGTTGGATTTCTTGATACGGGAGTGAAAAAGATAATAACTGTTCTTGTGAGCATCCTTATTGAGATCCCGCCAGGAATTAATGCCTTCTTTGGAATCACATTTGGTATTATCATCCTGCTTGTGATCGTTAACAGTGAAGATGCGCTCTACAACAAAACCCATGGTAAGGTAGATATACGGATAACATGAGCTACTTTAGTCCTAAACAAACTTTTTTCCTTTTAAGCATCAGTGTACTTATCGCTACCTGTTGTGGACTGCTTGCATCTACCGCAAAAGCCCAGAGCGTGGCCAGCGCACCACTGGGGAGTCCCTTTTCCCTAGAGTCATCGCCCTCTACGCCAGGCCCAGATGAAGTTGTAACCCTTACCATAAAAAGTTTCTCACTTGATTTAAACCGGTCAGACGTAGCGTGGTATGTAAATGATGAATTGGTAGCAGATCATGCAGGCCAAACAGAACTCTCTATTAAAACTGAAACAACGGGGGATACCGTTATTACTGTTGTTGTTACGACGGCAGATGGGAATATTTACCAAAATAATCTTTCTGTGCGGCCAACGTCAGTAGATCTTCTGTGGGAAGCAGGGTCCTATGTCCCCCCATTTTATCAGGGGAAAGCCCTCCTTGGTATAAACAGCCCTATTACTATAGTAGCAATCCCGCATATGCGCTTAACTAATGGCTCACTTATTGCTCCGGAAGATATTGTTTTTACGTGGAAACAAGGGACTAGGGTTCTGGGAAGTAAATCAGGTCGAGGCAAAAACACGCTCACACTTACCAGCTATCCGTTTTTTAAAGCGCTTGATATACGAGTTGAGGCTGAGTCTGTAGAGGGGGGTCTTAACGCCAAAAACCAAATTAGTGTCTCCCCCGTATCACCGTTTATTCTTTTCTACGAAAGTCATCCTACGCGAGGCGTCCAACTTGAAAATGCGCGTCGCGGCTCCTTTACACTTCAAAATGATGAGGTTTCTCTTGTTGCCGAACCTTATTTTTTTGGCTCTACTGAAAGGAGAGATGTAAATCTTATATATTCGTGGCGTGTTAATAATGAATCTGTAAGTAATCCGAGCGTAGACCAGAGTTTGATTACGCTGCGCCCAACAGGAGGGGGAGGAAGCGCTTCCTTGCACGTCTCTCTTCGCCACAATGTGAACATACTGCAACAAGCAGATGCGAACATTGCTATAAACTTTTCTAAAATTGAAAGTCAGTCACCATTTTAATTTTATTGTAAGATCAATCCCTTCTATGAATACTGCCAAAAGACGAAAACTACTATACATTCCTCTTGCCGTTATCATCATGGGGCTACTTGTTATACCAACCCTCATTGTGTGGGGAGCTGATTTTGTTCCACTCACTGACTTGCCAGATAAGTTTATAACAAATAATGATCCGGGGACATTTTTTAACTCATTTTTCCGCTATGGTGTCATTATAGCGGGGTTTCTTGCTGTTATAATGATAGTTATTGCAGGATTTGAATACATGACAACGGATGCGGTAAGTGGGAAAAGTGACGCTAAAGACCGAATTGTATCCGCGTTGTCCGGATTATTCCTGATCCTTCTTTCATTTATTCTCCTCTCCATTATTAATCCAGACATTTTAAGTTTCTCTTTGTTTAAATAAAGATTATGGAAAGGAAAAAGTATATCCTCATTGTGATCATCACACCCCTCGTACTCGTTGCTCTTGGAGTTGGTGTTTATCTTTTTTTTCACAATGGAAATCCTATTCCTCAGATAGCACGGGTGTTTTTCCCACAGGATGTCCCCGCAAACACACCCGTTGATACGAACGAACCAGTAGGGTTCTCAAACGATATGACTGTCTTTGAGGAAATAAATGACGGGGGAGAACCGTTGGCGCTCCACAAGGTGAGTAGTTCCCCCGTAGCAGGTGCTGTGATTGTCGAGAGCGGTGCCAATACTTTTGTTCGATACCTTGAACGTGAGACTGGCCATATTTTTGACGCCCCTACCACAACATTTGTACCCGTGCGTATCACAAATACAACAATCCCTCGTATACGCAACTCGGTTTGGACGACTGACGGGCTTCACGTGGCGATCCAATACCTTGATGAAAATCTTGAAACGATTGAGACTTTCCTTGGGAGTGTTCCTGTAGGAAATAGCTCATCTGACGGGGAACTTCAGGGGACATTCCTCCCGGAGAATACTACCAGTATTGCAACAAACAAAACAGGAACAGAATTCGCATATGTAGGACAACATCAAACGGGCTCCCAAGGCGTACGGATCACCCCAACAGGAGCCACAATTGCCAACGTATTTTCCTCTCCACTTTCTGAATGGAAAATCTTTTATGGAAAAGATTCTAGTATTTCACTTTTATCGAAGCCCTCCGCGTATATTTCTGGATTTTTGTACAAGATAAATAAAGGAGCGGTATTTGATCGGCTTTTGGGGGGAATACCCGGTTTAACCACATTAGAAAACGCTGACGGAACATACGTAGCGTTTAGTAGAAGCGAAGGAAACGGAGTTATTTTTTCAATACTTGATGAGAAGCAAAGTTTAGTGTTCGAAACACCCCTCGCTACGTTCCCTGAAAAATGCGTGTGGCAAACTGATAACACCGCCATACTTTATTGTTTAGTACCACACACTATACCGTCCGGTCCTTATCCTGACATGTGGTACCAAGGACTTGTTTCTTTTAATGACGTGCTGTGGAAAATAGATGCTCAGAAAGAAACGTATACAAAACTAGTAGATCTGAGTACTGCGACAAAGGAAGAAATAGACGGTGTTTCATTGTCCATTTCTTCAGACAATACAACTCTTATTTTCTCAAATAAAAAAGATTCCTCTTTATGGAGTCTCGCCCTCCCACCATCACCGAACACTGAATTAGACACTTCCGTTCGCTAGAAAAAGATACACTAAACCTGGAATATATTAATATTATTTAGCGAACAGCGTTCGATCAGAGGAAAACGTCATTTCTTGAGGCTTTTTATATTTAAATACGATATGCCGTTGTTTACCAACACCCACTGATTCTGTTTGTATTTCAGGGTCATGAGAAAAAAGAGCGTGCACAATCATTCTGTCGTATGAATTCATAGGGTCCATAACAACATCGGATCGAAATGTTCTGGCTCTTTCAGAAAGTATATAGGACTGTTGTCGGATAGACGCAATATGCTTTCGGTGATACCCGTTGACATCAATCAAAAATGGGGGAGTGCTTGACGCCTCTCCTCCACCTGTAGTTTTTTTCTCAATAATCTTTCTTACGATGTAATTCAACGCTCGAAGGTTCTCTCCTTCTGACCCAATAAGGATACCCGAGTCAGTGGTGTTAATGTTCAGAAGAGGATGGGGGTCATTGGCAGAAATCTCGACACGAGTTGCATCAATGGTTAGCATCTTGAGAAAATGCTCTACAATGATTTTTGCCTCCGTAATGTGCATAAATTATAACGCACTAACCACTTCCGTTTTACCGAAAGATGTTCCCTCCTTCGTATGAGTGCGCAATTTCCTCCGGACATAAAGCTCTTGCCCTATAGCAAAGAGATTGCTTGTGGTCCAATAAATAGCAATGGCTGCAGATATAATATAGGCAATGACGACAACAATGACGGGCATAAGGTAACGCATTTGCATATGAAAACTCCGAGTTAAATCATCCTTCAGGCTTGGTTTCTCTTTCGAGTCGCGAGCTTTAAGAGTTGGCAACGTGAGTTTGATTTGAAAATATTGTGTTACACCTGCCAAGAGAGCAAGAACCGCGCTACTCTTTGCGATATCGGAAACCCACAAAAAGTGTACGTTGAATATTTCGGGTCGAGGTGTGAATGCATATAAAATATCGTAATTAAGTTGTGGCAATCCTCCGAACGCAAAAACCCAATAAAGCCCAAAAATTATAGGAAGTTGGATTAAAAGAAGAAGAAAACTCGAAAATGGATTGATGTCGCTCTCTTTATAGAGAGCCATCGTTTGTCGAGCTTGTTCCGCTTTATCGTCTTTATACTTTTCTTTGATGCTATTTATCTTTGGTTCCACCGCTCGTACTAGTATTTGTGTTTTAGCGGCTTTTAATGAGAGCGGGAAAAGAATAAGCTTAACCACTACTGTAAGCACAATAACCGCAAGACCGAGGTCCGCAAAAGGTACAATAGAGACAAGAAATACAAGGGCATTGTAGAGGGGGTCAGCTATAGCTGTATGAAATAACGAGCTTATCATGAGGTCATTGTAACCTACTCAAAATTGATGGGCAATGTAGGCGAGATCAGCTTACTGCCCCCTGCCCCCAAATATTTTCATCAACTCTTGTTCTATCTTTTCAAATGGAAGTTTCTGGGCTCCCTGCTTTGAAATTACAACAATATCGCGGGCCTGAGAAATATCTGAAGAAATACGTGCGAGTACATTTCGCACCCGTCTTTTTAAGAGGTGGCGCAAAACAGCGCTCTTTTCTACGCGTTTTGGAACCACAACAGCTAAACGACTGTGCAATTCTTCCGTATATGAAAAACGAACAAGGAAGTGGGGGGAATGAACAGCGGTACCCCGTGCAAAAACCGCCGCACACTGTGCCCTTGTCATTTTGTGCATGTGTCCCACCATACAAAATGACAATTGTACAACATCATTAATTAAACAGTGAGTTTGACTCGCCCTTTAGCTCGTCGTCGCTTCAGTACAGCACGCCCAGGTGTTGTCTTGTTTCTCACAAGGAAACCATGGGTTCGTTTCCTTTTTTTCTTTTTTGGATTATAGGTAACAGACATAAAAAATAAATGATGCGAGCAATTGATTTAGAAACTCAACATACCACGCCGACGCCTCGAAAACAAGTCTCCCGTTCACCGAAGAGTAGGGCATAATAGAGGAGTATGATCTCTATCACATGTAATGCACAGGTTATGAACAAACACTTTTTAAAAGATGCTTCTACAATAGAGTTAATTGCAGAATAATAAAATCTCACAAACGTGGCTCCTTCAAACCAACATTTTCAACCTCGAACTGCAACAAACACAAAACAGTTGTGGGAAAACGTTTTAGTCGATATCGAACTCTCTATTTCAAAAGCCAATTTCAGTACGTGGTTTAAAGATACCGCGATACTTCGTATGGACGATGGAGTGGTCTATGTGAGTGTCCCCAACGAGTTTGTAAAAGATTGGCTGGCAACAAAGTACCACAAAGATATTCTCAGAGCACTCCGAAGTTATGGTGACCAGATTCGAGCAGTGGAATACACTATCAAAAAAGAGAGTCGTCGACGTGATGGCGACACCCACCCTCAGTCAGTTCATCTCAATGCGGAATTACCGTTAGAGAATTATTATATCAACAAGAATGATAATCTTAATCCACGATACACGTTTGAAACATTTGTGGTGGGGCCTTATAACGAACTTGCCAACGCTGCTGCACAAGCAGTTGTCGCAAAGCCAGGTATCGCCTATAACCCTTTTTTCTTATATGGAAAGACGGGCTATGGGAAAACGCACCTTATGCAAGCTGTTGGTAACCAAATAAAAAAGCTATACCCTCAGAAAAAAGTTTTCTACGTAACTTCTGAAAAATTTACCGTTGACTATTTCAATGCTGTACAAAGCATGAAGGCAAACGTTTTTAAAGAAAAATATCGGCAATACGACGTCCTTATCATGGACGATATTCAGTTTTTTGCTGGTAAAGAAAAAACGCAGGAAGAACTCTTTCATCTTTTTAACGCTCTTTATGACAATAACAAGCAAATCATTTTTTCCTCTGACAAAAGCCCCCACTACATACCAAACCTTGAAGATCGCTTAAAAGGTCGTTTCGCTGCCGGTATGATTGTCGATATACCAGAGCCAGACCATGAGTCACGGATGGCAATACTAAAGGCAAAAGCAACACAAAACAACTTCGAGCTTGAAGAAAGTGCTGCTGATTTTGTTGCAAATGCTGTTGAAGGTAGTATTAGAGACCTTGAAGGCATCTTGAACTCTATCATTATTCAAACACAGCTAAGAGGAAGAGGGCTTTCACTCCTTGATATAAAAAACTTAATCAAGGACAACGCTCGCCCCAAAAAATCTGTCTCCGTAAAAGATGTTATCCGGCGTGTATCAGAATTCTATGAAGTAGATGAGGAAAGTATTTACGAAAAAACTCGCAGAAAAGAAATTGTTAAACCACGACAAGTTATTATGTATCTTCTCCGGGAGGACTTTCATGTGTCGTACCCTGCTATTGGTCAAAAGCTTGGGGGGCGAGACCACACAACAGTCATCCACTCTTGTGAAAAAATTAGGAACAACTTAAAGGAGGATACGGATCTTGTGCAAGAGTTAAGCCAGGTCCGAGCATTACTCAATTGACCTGTTTTGGAATTTTGTGTATATTACAGGAGAAAGGGTGGGTACAAAGATCCCATACCCCGTGGGTAAGATGTGTAGTATGTGGTAATTTATACACAATCATATAGAGGGAGTGGGAGTGGTTATGAGTAAAGAACACACTATCCCCACACATAAAACAACCGTAAGGCAGAAAGGTGGCTATATGTAGAGGAAAAAGAATATCAACATAATCCACAGTGGTAATAATAAGAGGATGTTTTAAAGAAAATAAAATACTACTAATACATGAAATTAAATGTTAGTCAGGAACAACTTATAGAGGCTGTAAAAATTGCAGAAAAAGCGAGTGGAAAAAACCTTACCTTACCTGCGCTCAACTGCGTTCTTCTTTCCGCAAGCAAAAACCAAATATCTATAAAAGCAACAAACCTTGATTTAGGTATAAATATTAATATCCCTGCAAAAATAAACGAAGATGGTGTTGTTGCTGTTCCTGGCCACATTCTTTTAAACACTATATCCTCTCTTTATGAGGGTAAGACCATAAACCTCTCTATTTCTGGAGGGAACCTTGTTGTTAAAACCCCCAACGGGACAACAACAATAAAAGCTGTCCCACATGAAGACTTTCCAACTATCCCACACCCAGAAGGGGCTAAGAATTTCCACCTTCCCAAAGAAGTGCTTTTAACAGGACTAAAGTCTGTTTGGTATAGTGCTTCACTCTCCTCTATTAAACCAGAACTTTCAAGTGTCTATGTTTACCCACATGATAAAAAAATATATTTTGTTGCAACAGATTCTTTTCGTCTTGCGGAAAAAGCTGTTCCTGTAAAAGGGCTGGTGCCAGACTTTGACCACATACTTATTCCTTTTAGAAATATTGTGGAAATTATACGTGTTCTTGAGTTTGCTGAGGGTGATGTTTTGGTTTCTATAGCTCAAAATCAGATATCGTTTAGTTACGGGTCCACATATTTAGTGTCCAGACTTATTGACGGTTCTTTTCCTGATTACAAGCAAATTATTTCAAAAGAAGTCACTACAGAGGCGGTTGTTTTACGGCAGGATTTTATAAATGTTCTTAAAAAAACAACCATTTTTTCTGATAGTTTTAATCAGATACGTTTTAAAATAGAACCAGAGAAAAAAATGTTTGTGATATCATCACACAATAATGATGTTGGAGAAACGATTGATAACCTCAACGCGGCATTAACAGGCGACTCTCTTGAAATTAGTTTTAATCATAAATATATTATAGATTGTTTCCAATCATTGAACGCGGACAGTGTCTCACTTTCTTTTGGAGGCCTTTCACGTCCCATGGTTATTCGTGGGGTAGCAGACAACTCGTTTCTTTATCTAGTGATGCCTATGAATAAATAATATTACACTTTGCAACAGCTAAACTCATTTTTTAATAAATTTAAACATCTCGCTGTTCCGCACAAGGTTGTTCGGGAAAAGTGCGCCCGCCTTTGTTCTCAATGTATAAAAAAAGATATCTCAATAGAGGATGTTGTGGTGAAAGGAAAAATTATCTATATAAATCTTTCACCCCTCCTCAAGGGAGAGGTTTTATTGCACAAAGCTGAATTGTTAGAAGCACTTAACACGATAGACAGAGCGGATGGAGGAGGGGTGTTTTTTACAGATATTCGCTAATAGGGGTATGAGTCACAGTGTTTCTAAAGAGCCGTGCTCGTTGTAGCTACAGCAGGAAGTGGATGGCTCATGTTCCATAGAGACACACCATACTCCCATAATGAAAACTGAGGGTCGCTCTCCGGGTTTTGTGGAGGGGGTCCGTTGGGGTCATCTTTATTTAACCAGTATAAAATAGAGTGTATGGTTTCATCAGCACCATTTTCAATAACACCTCGCAGTATTGGTTTGAGAGTTGTTGGGTCAGCAGGGAGTGGGGGTACGAAGGGTTCAGTATTAAATTCCTTAAGGGCTTCATCCATAAAAGCTCTCCAGAGGGGGGTGATAATAAGACCTGAAATTTTTTTCTCCATAGAGCGATTGTCGTTGTTGCCAGCCCATGCTCCAACAGCAATAGCAGGAGTGTATCCAACCGTCCAGGCGTCTCTGTAATCGTTTGTTGTACCAGTCTTTACTGCCACATCACGTCCACCAAAATAAAGCAGTGACTGAGAGCCGTATAGTGGAGTTCTCGCAACATTATCCGAGAGAATGTCTGATACCTCACGAGCCACGTTTTGTGGCACAACCTGCGCCATTTGTGGTTTAAATTCGTATAATACATCACCATGAGCATTCTCAATTTTAAGAATTGCTGTATGTGGGTTCCGCAATCCATCATTTGCAAAAACACTATAGGCACTTGTTATGTCGAGTAGTGTTACTTCACCACCTCCAAGGACGAGTGTAAGGCCGTAACGACCCGGGTCTGTTAGAGTCTCAATCCCCATATCACGAGCTGTTCGTAAAGAATCAGGGATGCCAACAAGATAAAGAACTTTTACAGCGGGAACGTTGATAGATTGTGCGAGCGCATTTCGAAGGGTGACGGGGCCACGGAAAATGTCGTCATAATTGCCTGGCGAGTAGCAGCCATTTTCACTTGTAAAGTTTTGCGGGCTACAGGTTGTTGAGAATTGTGTTTCTGTGTCAAAAACGACGGTGTCAGGAGTGTAACCTTCTTTGAAAGCTGTCGCGTATACAAAAGGCTTAAATGCGGAACCTGGCTGGCGTTTTGCAACAGCAAGATTGTAGTTTCCATCTATGGTTTCATCAAAGTAATCACGAGAACCAACCATGGTTAGTATGTGTCCTGTTTTAGGGTCGATAGCCACAAGCCCCGCATTTTCGGCGTTGAAACGCTCAGCATTTGATAGAGCGTATTCTTTCACAATTGCCTCACCTTTTTGTTCGAGTGCCCAATCAAGTGTTGTTGTTATACGAAGCCCATCTTCTTCAATGGCGCGCCGACCGTACTTCTCTTCAATTTGGTCGAGGACATAGAAAACAAAATGTGGTGCTTTAATTCCTGTTTCTGGGCGTGATGCGAAGACGACCTCCTCATTTTTTGCGGAATCGTATTCTTCTTCATTAATAAAATTATTTTCTCGCATTCGCTTCAGTACAAGATTCTTTCGATCCTCTAGTTCTTTTATGTGGTTACCATAAGGGGAGTAGTATGTTGGGGCTTGTGGAAGCGCCGCTAAGTATGCGGACTCAGCAATTGTGAGGTTCGCTGCGGACTTACCTAAAAAAGCCTGAGAAGCTTCTTCAATACCATATAAACTTCCCCCATAAGGACTTTCGTTAAGATAAATTTCCAAGATCTCATCTTTTGTAAGTTTTTTTTCAAGCTTAAGTGCGAGTACCCATTCTTTAAGTTTTCTGGATATTTGCTTATCTGATGTGAGTAATGTATTTTTCACCACTTGCTGTGTGATTGTTGATCCACCCTGCGAAAGTTCGCCCTCTTTTAAATTAACAAGAACGGCGCGGAGAAAAGCAAGAGGGCGAATTCCAATATGTTGGTAGAATTCAGCGTCCTCTATAGCTATTGTGGCGTTTTTTATGTTACGAGACATATCATCTATTGAGATAACAGTGCGGCGTACATTCTCATGAACATCATATAGAAGAAATTCTCCCGTGCGATCATAAATTTTTGTTGACTGCACGACTTTTCTTGTTTCAAATGAACCAAGATCAGGGATAGTGAGTGTAGAGAGCCACAGTGAGAGCACCCCGGTGCCCACAAAGCCAAAAATGAGAATTATATAAACGAAAAATTTCGGGGTAAGATGCCGCATTTTGTGCCGAGATTAAGTGTACGAATAGTACAATATTAGCATGAAATGTACATAGGATAGCGTTATGTTAAACTACATACTATGAAAATCGTGACCGATAAATTTAAAATAGACTCCATCCTTGACAGAGGTGTTATTACCAACATTCTTCCTTCCAAAGAAGGATTCCGTGAGAAACTTCTAAAAGGTGATCGTATTCGAATGTATATAGGAGTAGATCCAACTTCTACGGCTCTTCATTTAAGTCACGCTAAAAACTATCTTCTGCTTGAGGAATTTAGACAGCTTGGGCACGAAGTCATTGTGCTCATTGGCGACTTCACAGCTCGTATCGGGGATCCTTCAGAAAGAAGTGATGCGCGGAAACAATTGTCAAAAGATGAGGTAAAAAATAATGTTGACTCATGGCTAAATCAAATCAAGCCGTTGATGAATTTTGACGATGCGGAGAATCCTCCTCGTGTATGTTACAACAATGAATGGCTCGCACCGCTTAAGTTTGAAGAAGTTATTAATTTGGCCGCACATTTTACAGTCCAACAGATGCTTGAAAGGGACATGTTTGAAAAAAGGATCAATAGTGGCAATCCAATTCATCTACATGAATTTCTGTACCCTCTCATGCAGGGTTACGATAGCGTTGCCATGGAAGTGGATGCAGAACTTTGTGGAGTCGACCAAACCTTCAACGCTCTTGCTGGGCGTACACTGTTGAGAAAAATAAAAAATAGAGATAAGTACGTTGTGATTGTAAATCTTCTTGAAAACCCCGTCACTAAAGAAGTTATGTCAAAGAGTAAGGGGACGGGAGTCTTTTTGGACACAACACCAGTTGACATGTACGGAGGAATCATGGCGCAACCCGATGAGATGATTGAACCATTGCTAATTAATCTTACACGTCTTTCTTTTAAAGAAATTGATGAAACGAAGAAACTTCATCCCCGCGATGCAAAAATGCGTGTCGCGAGAGAGATTATAGAAATGTACCACGGAAAAGAATCAGCAAGAGAAGCTGAGAAGCAATTTATAAAAACTTTCCAACAAAAGGGAATCCCTCAAGATATAGTGGAGGCCTTTGTCAAAGACGGGGAACTCCTGGTTAATGTTCTACTCTCGCGTAACATTGTCTCGTCAAAGGCCGAGTTCCGCAGACTAGTTTCAGAAAAGGCAGTCACTTACCTTGATAATGGAGAGGCGGTAGAGGACTCTTTAACTAAGGTACAAAACGCGACACTTAAAATTGGCAAACGACGTTTTATAAAAATCACTCTTGTATAAAAATTGAGAAAATACTCATAACAAAACACTCGGCCCATGGGCCGAGTGTTTTGTTATGAGTGTATGTCGAGTTATGCTTCGTCGTCGTCACCTTCGGACTCATCTTCTTCCGTTTCTTCTTCACCCATGTCCTCGTCTCCGTCCATGGTCAAGAAATCATCAAGAAGAGCTTCATCGAAAGCTTCTGTTGTGTTATCTACGATCATAGTCATTATTATTTACGCAATTAATATACGATCCGCCGACCGTTTTCGGGGCACTCTTCCAAGGCCCGAAATTTTTGCCCTCTAGTTGTACCAAAGGCTTGTTTTTTGGTCAATACCCAGCACCCTAAGGTCGGGGATAAGCTGTGGACAGCTTTTTAGACCCTTTTCTCCCACGCACTTCCTTCCCGGGCAAGGCACGTGATACCTATCGCAATAGCATCATATTCATCATCATGACGTATCGTTTTGTTAATAACCACGAGCTTAGGAAGCATTGCAATAATTTGACGTTTATCACTATGCCCATCTCCTGTTACGGCACTTTTTATTTCAAGCGGGGTGTATTCAAAAACAGGAAGGGCGTGCTGTGTGGCAACGTAGAGGAAAACCCCGCGAGCTTCAGACACAGCCATAGCTGTTTTTTGATTTGAGGAAAAATAAAGTTTCTCAATCGCGCAGACATCGGGTTCTGTTTCATTAATAAGGCGCTCCATTTCTTCTCCTACCGCCCGTAATCGTTCCACAAATGCATGTGAACGAACTGTAACAAAACAATTCGAGTAGTGTACAGTTTCAGCCCGACGAGGCGGTTGTTTCTCAAGAACAGCAAACCCAACACGATCATAGCCAGGATCGATAGCGAGAACTTTCATAAGTGTAAACTATACAGCATTAGTATAAACGTCTTGCACATCGTCATGTTCTTCAAGGCTTTCTTTAAGACGCTCAATCTTTTCCCTGTCTCCCTCTGAAAGCGAGACCGTTGTTTGTGGGACCCACTCGCCATCTTGTTTTACAAATGCCCAGAGGGCTGACCCCGGTTGCGCAAGCGTGGCTCCGTGTTGGGAGAGGAGGTGTTTTATTTCTTGAGAAGTTCGATTACTGTTGTCCGTGAACCCTTCAATGATTAAAGCAGTACCGCCCGGCCCATATGTTTCGTAGGTGACTGCCTCAAGTGAAACGCCGGTATCCGCTTTGCCTTTTGCAATGGCACGCTCAATATTCTCATTCGGCATATTTTCTTTGCGGGCTCGTTCAATAGCAAGACGTAGCCCGGGGGCATAGATGTCTCCTCCCGACTTTTTTGATTCAACGGCGATACTCCGTGCGTATTTACCAAAAATTTTACTTCGCTCCGAATCTGTCGCGGCTTTTTTATGTTTAATTTTCGACCACTTATTGTGTCCTGACATAAAGAATATTATTTAACCGTATGCGGCTATCATGCCACGACCTGTTTATTTTGTAAAAATACCAGGTTACAAAAAAGAATCTTGTTTTTCTTGCGGGAGTGCTTTGCGGAGATGTTCATAGGCATGCGCTGTCGCGACACGTCCACGAGGGGTACGTTCAATGAGGCCAAGCTGTATCAGAAACGGCTCGTTCACCTCTTCTATAGTATCGTTTTCTTCGGCTGTTGCCGCGGCAAGGGTACCTAACCCAACAGGCCCACCGCCAAATTTTTCGATAAGCGTATCGAGGATCTTTCTATCAGCGGCTGTTAACCCAAGAGGGTCAATCTCAAGAAGTTCAAGTGCCTTTATAACAACTTCTTCATCAAGATTTTGTCGATTTACTTGGGCAAAATCACGACAGCGTTTAAGGAGATAATTTGCTATACGCGGTGTTGCCCGACTTCTTTTTGCAATTTCTGTCAGCGCGCCTCCTTCCAAAGTGACATTGAGTAGTTGTGCTGATCGTTTTAGGATCTGCTCTATTTCAGCAATGCTGTAAAATATAAGACGAAATGTCCCGCCTGAAAATCGAGAACGAAGGGGGGCAGAGAGCATTGAGATTCGTGTTGTTGCGGCAACGAGCGTAAAAGGGGGTAGTTCAAGTTGAATGGTTCTCGCCGATGGGCCTTTCCCAATAATAATATCGAGAGCGCCTGATTCCATTGCGGGGTAGAGCACCTCTTCTATAGATCGGTTTAACCGATGTATTTCATCAATAAAAAGGACATCACCAGGGGCGAGGTTTGTAAGTATTGCGGCAAGGTCACCCACCTTTTCGATAGCAGGACCTGACGTTGCTTTCATAGAAACGTTAAGCTCTCGAGCGATAAGGTGAGAGAGCGTCGTTTTCCCAAGTCCAGGTGGGCCATAAAAAAGGATATGCTCAGGCGGGTGGGCACGTTCTTGTGCGGCAGTAAGGAGTATCCGAAGGTTTTCTTTGATGCTTTCTTGTCCAATATAATCGTCCCATGAAAGTGGACGAAGCGTTTGATCAAGGTTTGAGTTATGGCGGAGTTCGACTTCCTCAAGCGCGGGGGAGTCTCTTTTAGGGCTTGACATATTCTTTTTTTTATGCTAACATTCTTTTGTTCGAACAATGTGTGTAATATACTAACGCATTGTTCTTGATGGCTTATGATCATTCTTTGTTCCTCACTCAACCATAGAAATCTCCAAGCAACTAGTCTCCGGACCGACGAGCGCTCGACGAGGACGTCCTGGGCTCCGCTTTCGCGGGACTCCTGGGGTCATCCTTAGACGTGATTGCTTGACTTTTAACCTATTTAAAAGTTTTGCTTGGAGATTTCTGTGGTGGAATTAAAGATGTTTGGTTTTTTAACGAACATCTCTTACTCCTCCCATATCCTCTTTTTTCCTAAAGAACGAGAGACTTCTTCGCGGGGGTCTTTTTGTGGTACCTCAATGTTGAGAACGCGGTCAAGTTCAGAAAATGACGTGGTTCCCGCGAGTACTTTCAGTATACCATCTTGTTCCATCGTGAGCATTTCTTGTTTTTTTGCGGCCTCCTTTATTTCATGGGCACGTGCGTTTTCCTCAACAAGTTTTTCAATAGCATTGTCCATAAAAATTGCTTCAAATATGCCAATTCTCCCTTCGTAAGGGACCTCACACCCCTCTGTTGTTGAAAGTGGCTCCCACGTTACCGATGTATTTTTAGGTATAAGGGACTTATCAGTAATAGATGCTAGAACAGAATCAACCCGGTCTTTATCCCCACCACGGAGAGGGACTTCTTTTCGGCAAGAAGGTTTTAAGCGCCGGATGAGGCGCTGGGCCATGACAACATTTATAGCAGAGCTTATAACAGAGGAGTTAACTCCTAAGTCAATGAGACGTGGGAACGCACCCGCCGCATCATTTGTGTGTAGTGTTGAGAACACCAGATGTCCGGTGAGCGCGGCATTAATAGCCGTTTCTGCAACATCATTATCTCTAATTTCTCCTATCATGATAATGTCTGGGTCCTGGCGAAGTGCTGAACGCAACCCCTGGGAGAAAGTATATTCTTCTGAAACCTGTGTTTGCACAATCCCCGGGAGGTGGTACTCAACAGGGTCCTCTATAGTCACTATTTTTATGTTGGGGGAGTGCACACTTCGCAAGAAAGAGTACAGGGTTGTTGTTTTCCCCGCCCCTGTAGGGCCGGTATTTAAGATCATGCCATTTGGCTTTTTCAATTCGTGTTCAATTCGTGTTCGAAGTTTCTCAGGTATACCCAATGATTCAAGTGAAATGGCGATTGTTGACGGATCAAGTACTCTGAGCACTATTGATTCCCCATACGCGCCCGGCAAAACAGACGTTCGTATCTCAATATCTTTCTGGTCAATACGAATACTGAAACGGCCGTCTTGGGCCATATTTTTAATGTTGAGCTTAAGTCCCGACAGCAGTTTAATGCGAGAGAGAAGGAGGCCATAGGTTTCTCGATCGAAGCGTAGTATGTTGGTTAAAACGCCATCAAGACGAAAACGAAGACGTACATAAGTTTCTTCTGGTTCAACGTGCACGTCGGATGCTTTTTGAGAGAGGGCACCTGAAAGTATGATTTCAAGAATGCTTGAAATACGATAGGCCTTTTTTTTACCCAGAACGTCATCTATTTTCTCTCTCGCGTCATCGAGTGTTGTGATTTCCGAAATTGTTTTTTGGATGTCTTCATTTGAGATATCGAGGAGTCCGGATTTTGTTTCAACAGCAGATGAGATGTCGCGGTAGTGGCCCCACGCGCGCTCCAAACTTTGTGTAGATACGAGAAAGAGGGTAACGGTATACCCGCGTTCCTTAAGGCGGTCAACAATGGCACGCGTCTCGTCTTTATTCGGGGATTTAATACCAACGGATATCTTCTTTCCAACACGTGCAAAAGGCGCAAGGAGTGCTTTTTTTGCCTCTACCTCATTGACGAGCTGGAGTGCGTCGGTGCTGATAGACACATTAGAGAGATCAACATAACCAAAACCATATTTTGCTGAGAGGATACGCGCCAACTCCTCCTCTTCCTTATGGTGGAGCTCCGCGATTCTTTTATCTTGTTGTTGGTCGTTAAAGTGGGGCATTTGTACATCCATCGTAACACAACAGTATCTCGAGAAGGCTACAATTCCTGGGGATGTGGCATTGACAAAAACTCTATATATGATATAATTAAAAAAGGAGTCAACCAGACAAAAGTTGCAACCTATCTGGTTCCTTTTGTCTCTGTAGGGGAGTTTTGCATGAACACTATTCGAGTTTTGGTCGCCAGTATCGTTCTGCTGACTCTGGCGGCCTGCGGTAGCGGGCCAATGTACTACGACACTTCCCGGAATCCGGGAAGGAGCTCTCAAGATTGGGGAGAACTTGTTTCACAATTGGGGTTCAAGGTGTACCCCAGAACCATGATCTCCGTGATCAATGGAACAAGTTACTTCATCGAGATTGAAGGGGACAACCTCCTCCCGGTGTTTCTTTCCCCCGGAGAGCGGAGGGAAATCCCCTTTATCGGTGCAACACCGGGAGGCAATACCGAGATCGCATATTTCGCCTACGAGGTCCGTGAAGGGCATCGCACAGGCGCAGTTGCGACGAGGGTTTTTCGCCTCGCGCGACATGGCGAACGCAAAGAAATCTGGGTGGTCAACAGGCTATAACCCACGACCACCCGGGAAGTGAGAAGGGGCCGGACGCACAGCGCGCGTCCGGCCATCATCTTTTTCATACTATAAAATGTTAGAATAGCCGTATGGAACGGCAGATCACATCTCCAGACGAGCTTCGTAGTTTTGCGCGTTCGTTTTTAAAAACACTTAAGCCACATGCGCACAGCGCCGTAGTTGTGGCTCTTAATGGGGAGCTCGGTTCCGGGAAAACATCATTTTATCCGCGAGGGTGACCCTCTGGAGGAAATCAAGGCTTTTTTGAAAGGCGGCGAATTTCGGCTTTTCATTTTTTATCACCTCTTCGGCGAACGTTAAGACAAAGC
>Ga0209541_10005801_pt1 | contig 21392 bp, 19 predicted proteins | sample RifCSPlowO2_01_FD_184027 | JGI IMG/M metagenome (GOLD analysis project Ga0209541, IMG submission 184027) | Groundwater microbial communities from Rifle, Colorado - Rifle CSP2_plank lowO2_0.1 (SPAdes) (version 2) | ecosystem: Environmental > Aquatic > Deep subsurface > Groundwater | place...
AATTTTTCTGTTCCGGCGAAAGCGTTTCCACACCAATCGCAATATTGGGAATCAGCCGTGTCACTTGCGCCCGCGCCGCTTCTTCCATTTCTTTAAACAAACGCAAGCCCTCGCGTTTGTATTCCACTAACGGATCGCGTTGGCCGTAAGCCCGCAAATTAACCGACGAACGAGTGTAATCCATCAATTCCAAATGTTCCACCCAAAACATATCTATGGTTTGTAAAATCACTCGCTTCATTGTTGGATAAAAATTCTCGCCGAGGGCTTTTCTTTTTTCCTCAATCGCTTTTTTCAACGCTTCTCCTTTTACTTGGGAGTCGAGCTCCCAAGTCATTAGATTTTCCAGATATTCATCTATCGCTGTCGCTCCACCGGTTAAAATTTTTCTACGTCTATCGTAAATAGTTTTTCTTTGATGATTCAAAACATCATCGTATTCCAAAACATGTTTTCGGGAGTCAAAATTAAAACCTTCAATTTTCGTTTGAGCAGTTTCCAATGATTTGGAAATCATGTTGTTAGCAATCGGTTCGTCTTCGGCCACTTTCAAAAAACCCATCACTTTTTTAATTGTATCCACAGCAAAAATCCGCAATAAATTATCTTCCAAAGAAACAAAAAATTGCGTTTCGCCCGGATCGCCTTGCCGACCAGACCGACCGCGCAACTGATTGTCAATGCGCCTAGCTTCATGCCGTTCTGTTCCGATAACGGCCAAACCTCCCGCGTCCCGCACCGCCTGCATTTCATCAGACGAAGCCGGATTGCCTCCGAGTTTAATATCCACGCCCCTACCAGCCATATTGGTGGCAATAGTGACGGCACTGCGCCTACCGGCTTGGGCAATTATTTCTCCCTCTCTTTCATGATTTTTGGCATTCAATATCTCATGCTTGATACCTTCTCTTTGCAAGTATTGCGACAGCACTTCGTTTTTTTCAATAGAAACGGTGCCGACCAAAACCGGCTGGCCTTTCTGATTCAATTCTTTCACTCGTCGCGCTAAAGCGGTAAATTTGCCGTGTTCGGTTTTGAAAATCACGTCATTTATATCATTGCGTATCATCGGCTTATTGGTTGGAATAGAAACAACATTTAAACCATAAACTTTTAAAAATTCTTCTTTGGAAGTTGTTGCCGTGCCAGTCATACCGGAAAGTTTTCTATACATTCGAAAATAATTTTGGAAAGTAATGCTGGCGAAAGTTCGCGATTCTTTCTGGACTTGCATACCCTCTTTGGCTTCAATGGCTTGATGTAAACCTTCGCTCCAGCGCCGGCCCGGCTGCAGTCGGCCGGTAAACTCATCAACGATTACCACTTCGCCTTCACGCACCACGTATTCTTTGTCTTTATGAAAAAGCGCCTCGGCGCGCACCGCTGTTTCCAAATGATGGACAAATTTCATTCCGCCTTCGGTATAAATATTTCCCACATTCAAAGATTTTTCTACTCGGTCAATGCCTTCTTGAGTCATAGCGATAGAGCGAAACTTTTCATCCATAGTAAAATCCTTATCTTTAACAAGCGTTCGAGCAATGGCCGCAAACTTTCGATACAAATCTTCAGATTCACTGGTCGGTGAAGAGATGATCAAGGGCGTCCGTGCTTCATCAATTAAAATTGAATCAATTTCGTCAACGATGGCAAAATGATAATCTCTTTGGCGCAAAACAGTTTCTTCATATTCCAAATTGTCGCGCAAATAATCAAAACCGAATTCATTGTTGGTACCATAAGTAATGTCAGCTTGATACGCTTCCCTTCTAGTTACTGGCCGTAAAAATTCGTGAATAACTTTAAATGATCCTAGTTCATCGCGAGTTTTGTCAGCTTCGGTATGAGTCGGATCATAAAGAAAACTTGATTCGTGATTTATCACGCCCACCGATAAACCCAGATAATTATAGATTTGTCCCATCCAAACCGCGTCGCGGCGAGAAAGATAATCATTGACGGTAACGACGTGAACACCTCTATCTTCCAAGGCGTTTAAATAAACCGGCAAGGTGGCGACTAAAGTTTTACCTTCACCAGTTTTCATTTCCGCTATGCCACCGCGATGTAGAATCACGCCACCAGTCAATTGAACATCGAAATGCCTTTGACCTAAGGTGCGCTTGGACGCTTCCCGCACCATAGCAAAAGCTTCCGGCAAAATGTCGTCCAGAGTTTCTTTTTCCTCGCCAGACAGCGAAACAAGTCGCTTTTTGAATTCTTCGGTTTTGGCGCGCAAATCATCGGCCGAAAGTTTCTCAAACTCCGGTTCCAAAGCATTAATTCGGTCCACTAACGGCTGAATTGACTTTACAATTTTTTCGTTTTCATCACCAAAAATCTTGGAAAAAATTCCCATAATGAAGTTATGGTAGCATAAAAATTTGACTGGCGCATTGATTAAATTTTCAAGATTTTTAAATAATTTCGCCGCAATATCAAAATTTTCGCCGCTTTACCCTTCCCCGCAAGGCGGGGTGGGCTCCGACACGGACGAAAATTTAGACATTGTGGCTTCATTTACTAATAAAACTCATGGGGGTATTCCTTTGGCGAGAGCTTGCGGAGTGCGACTGGCACGGAGCAGAGAAATTTTTCAGTAGGAAAATTTCGTGTCTCGACAAAGGAATACCCGAGAAAAAGTTTCGTTTATAATTCAAACAAAAACCCCGCTCTTCTTGCGAAGAGCGGAGTCGTGAGATTGTAACGGCTTAAGCCGTCACGGCCCGTTTATACTTGGCTTGGAATTTCGCGACTCGATCCTTACCGAGCCGGGCGATTTCCGCATCAAGATCAATTTTTGGTTCCGGCTCGTCATTGAGCCCGTGCTGAACCGGTTTCGGCTCAATCACTACCACATGCGAACCAGCGAGAGTTCGCCATTGGTGGGGGTTTCGGCCACGACCATTGCCATTGCTGGCGACTGGAGCCGGCTTGATTTCGATCTGCGCCGGCTGGACTTCCTTGACCTCCGGTTTGGCTTCACGGTTTACCCACGGTTGCACCGTAGGTTCACCGTTTTTAACCCTAACGGCGAAAGCGGTTTCGGATCCGCCGAGTTGAACTTTGAGCAGTTCCCCTTCTGCAACGACCCAGACCGTGTCCGACCAGGTACCGTTGTCGAGTCCGCTGTTACGTCCGTGTCCACCTGTCAACTCCTTTGACCGCCAGCCGGAAATTCTCTGGACAAATCCGTTGCCCTTGTCGGTGCCACCTTGGGTGAAAAACCGGATCAAACGGGCGTCCTGCCTGTTGTCGTTGTCCTTAACCAAAATAAAAAAAGGTTTGTCACTTTTGCTGACGTTCAGCAAAAAAGCGTCCTTGATGATGTTTCCGTCCGTGTCCGGCTGATTAGCCGGATTTAGGTTGAGGGGGATCCGATTCAGGAACGATCCCGGCCCGTACTCGCCGAGACCGAGATATACCTCCTGATCTTTTTTTGAAAGGACAAATCCGGGACTAAACGTCCCGGCCGCAAACGTATAAGTTTTCATTTTTAATTTTCTGTCTTGAACATAACTCAAATTCGACTTGCCGTTTGGCATTTCCAGCGCAACCGCGCTAGAAACTTGTCTAATTTGCAATGTTCAATCTGCCAAAAGCATAGCAGATTACTTTATTTCTGTCAAGCGGTTTGTTAAATACATCCGTTATACACATTATCTCGTAATATCCATTCTCTACATAAACACTCTCTAAAAAGATAGCATCCAACAAATGCTACATATAACAGCGATAGCGGGTATATGTAGCATTTTTTATAGTAATTGTAAACGAATAGAAAGAAAGGTCCCGCAACGATTGTTACATCGAAGCGGGGCCTCATTGAGTGCCGTTTTACGACACTAAAAATCCTCTGAACACCGGACCGAGCCGGTGGCCCGGCCGGCGGAGAAAAACTTCACCATTTCCGCTCCGGTCGGCAACCTCCGCCGTCATCTGCTGACCACGCCGTGTAATATACCGAACCTTTTTCGGTCCGGCTGGAACGCAAGTCAAATCCTTGCGGATTTTACACTTTTCCGCCTGCTCTGCGACCTTGGATTCCACAGCGGTAATCGGAATCGCCACCTCTACTTCTTCCGGCTCCATGGTCACCGGCAGAACCAATTCCGGGACGAAATCGGCGGGAACCGGATCGGGGACGGTTTCGGCCAAATTGGTCGGGAAATTTGACTTTGACCGGCGGGACCGGCGACCGAAACCGAGAAGAAACATGAAAAACTTAAACAAGTTATTCATACTGCCTTTCATTTGTTGTAAGCCCTAGCACCTTACATTTTATTTTGATTGTGAACTGAACAGAACGGCTAGAACGCCCTGTTTTATTAGCTATCAATAGCCTAGCATAACTAACCAAAACTGTCAATGGGCACGGAGAGATTTGAACTCTCAATCCATTGCTGGAACTGCGCCCTGAACGCAGCGCGTATGCCAATTCCGCCACGTGCCCTTTCCAACCCATCAAGTTACAAACAAAATGTCTTTCTCGGACAAGCTTTTGTAATCAATAAAATACAAAACTTTCGCCTACTTGCCAAGCTGTTTTTCCTTTGCTGCCACTAATTCCAAAGTTTTGATAATAGTATCAGGATTTAGAGACATACTGTCGATTCCCTGCTCCACCAAAAATTCTGCGTAATCGGGAAAATCAGACGGCGCCTGGCCACAGATACCGATGTATTTGTTTTTCTCGTGACATTTTTTAATAATTTCGGCAATCAGTTTTTTTACCGCCGGATTTTTTTCATTGGCGATTTTAGCGACAATGCCCGAATCGCGGTCCAAACCGAGAGTCAGTTGGGTCAAATCGTTGGAACCAATGGACATACCATCGCAAATTTCCAAAAATTCATCGGCCAAAAGAATGTTAGAAGGAATCTCACACATAATATAAACTTTCAAATCATTTTGACCTCGTTCCAAACCGCCAGCTTTCATCGCTTCCAAAACCTGCTTGCCTTCTTCTGGCGTGCGACAGAAAGGAATCAAAACGGCAACATTCTTCAGACCAATTTCTTCGCGGACTTTCTTCAAGGCCCGACATTCCAAACCAAAAGCTTCCTTGAATTTTGGATCATAATAACGCGAAGCGCCGCGCCAGCCAATCATCGGATTTTCTTCAGCTGGCTCATAAAACGCCCCGCCTACCAAGGTTCGATATTCATTGGTTTTAAAATCAGAGAAACGAATAATTACTTCGTGAGGATAAAAAGCGGCGGCGATTTTAGCCACACCTTCGGCGAGTTCGCTGACATAAAATTCTGTTTTGTTGTCATAACCGACCGTCAGTCTGTCAATTTCTTGAACAACCTTTTGTTTTTCTGTATTTTTCTTGTCAACTTTTAATTTTTCATAATCAATCAAAGCGTTTGGATGAATTTTAATATGTTCGGTAATGATAAATTCCAATCTTCCCAAACCGACACCTTTCACTGGCAGCTGCCATTTTTCAAAAGCCTCATCGGGCGAACCGATATTGACCATGATTTTCGTCTTGGTCTCGGGAATTTTATCCAAACGATGCTCTATTTTTTCAAATGGCAAAATGCCTTCATAAACCGAACCGACACTGCCGGACGAATCCACCGTTACTTCCGTGCCGTCACGTAATACTTTGGTGGCATTGGCGGTACCGACAATACAAGTGATACCGAGCTCACGCGAAACGATCGCCGCATGGCTAGTTCGACCGCCTTTGTCTGTAACAATGGCACTGGCAATTTTCATAATCGGTTCCCAATCGGGATCGGTAATTTCCGTCACCAAGACTTCGCCCTTTTGGAAACGGCCGATGTTCTTAACATCGCGAATGATCCGCACTTTGCCAGTGGAAATCTTAGAACCTACGGCCGTACCGATCACCAAAGCTTTATCTTTTTCTTTCAAACGATATTCAATGTAAAGCGCTTTGTCTCGAGTAGCCTGCACAGTTTCCGGTCGAGCTTGAACAATATAAAGTTGTCCCGTAACGCCGTCTTTGGCCCACTCGGTATCCATCGGCTGATAATGGCCTTTTTTTTCGGAAAAATATTTTTCAATTTTTGCCACCCAATCGGCTAATTTCAAAACTTCATCATCGGTCAAACACAGAACTGCACGCTCGGCTGAAGAAGTTTTAATAATTTCAGTAGCGTGGCCACCAACTTTGCCATAACCCCAGCGTGGTGAGCCATAAATCATCTTGACCTCTTTGGCGCCAATGTCGCGAGTAATGATAGCCCTTTTTCCTTCGGCTAGAGTTGGCTTGAATACCACAAATTCATCCGGTGTCACTTTACCTTGAACAATCATTTCACCCAAACCATAAGAAGCATTAATCACTACCACTTTGTCAAAACCGGTTTCGGTGTCAATAGAAAAAGCGACACCGGAAGTGCCTTTGTCAGAACGCGCCATTTTCTGCACGCCAACCGATAAAGCAATTGCCGTATGGGAAAAACCGCGGTCTTGCCTATAAGAAATCGCTCGATTGGTAAAAAGTGAAGCAATACACTCTTTGACCGAATAAAGCAAATCCTGAATACCTACAATATTCAAATAAGTTTCCTGCTGGCCGGCAAAACTGGAATCGGGCAAATCTTCCGCTGTCGCCGAGGAACGTACTGCTACATCCGGCATCTCGGTGCCGAATTGTTTCCCTAATTCTTTATAAGCAGCGGCAATTTCGTATTCCAATTCTTTGGGTAAATGGCTTTTCAAAATCAACTTTCGCACTCGATCGCCGGCTTTCTGTAAGGCACGCATATTGCCAGTATCCAAATCTTTCAAAATCTTTTCCATACCGACGCGAATACCAGCTTTGTCTAAAAAGTGATTGTAAGCTTCGGCGGTAATAGCAAAACCGTTGGGCACAGCAATATTGAGCGAACTTAAACCGTGATACATTTCTCCCAAAGCCGCATTCTTACCACCCACCAACGGCACATCTTCAATATTCAAATCCTTGAACCAAATTATGTTTGCTTTTTGCTTGTCCATAAAAATAAAAACTTAGGATCTTTTTCTAAAAGAAATTTTAAAATTTGTAATGTTGTTATTATTTATATTAAACCAGTAAACTTTTTGTCCATCTCTATATACTGTTATAGGTATTCTGTTCGAACTTTTTGTATTCCAAATAATCGCCTCTACTGAATCTTCAGGTAAACCATCTTGCATTTCCCAGTAATTTTTACTTTCATCGACCAATACAAGTTTTTTGCCCTTTAAAGCAATCAAGTCGCCTTTTTGACTAAAATCATCAATTAATTCTTTAGTATTATTATAACATCTTACTCCAATATTTTCTGTTTTTTCAATGCTGTGTTGAGAAGATGATTCCATGGGTTTATTTTAACATATAATGTCTAATTAAAATGGTAACAAATCTTTGATGGCTTTGGCTTTGGCTTTGGCTTTGAGGCCATACGCCCGAACAAAAGAATCGTCGACGTGAGCGTAAAGTATTCCTTCTCCTTTTCGGGTTTCGACAAACTGACTAGCAAAAGTAATTGTCTTTGCCTCGGAATCTCTTATGAAAGGTTCCGGGGACCTCCAAATGTGTTATTGCCATCACATGTTTAAATCGCTTGTCAGTTTTTACTGCCTTACCTATGTACTGAGAATAGAAACTCATAATGATATCTTATCGCTAACAAGTTAAAACTCCAAGAGTATAAAATTTCTAAAATCAAAAAATAGTTACAAATAAAAAAACAATGTGATATCTGAATCATCTAAAACACAATTCCACATGTAGACGCGATAGCTGGTATATGTTACATTTGAAAACAGTAATAAATAAAAATTATTACTGTGAAAACTTTCAAATCGAAAATAAAAATTGGGGCGACTCAACGAAAAATTCTAATCTTGCTTTTGGGTGGTATTGTTCTTGGACTTTCTGGCTCACCGAGAACTTATTTCCGGATAATCGGCGAAATGAAAAAGGAATGGAAGAAAATAAATCGGAATAGTTTACGCCGAGCAATAAAGTCTTTATATCAATCAAAATTAATAAAAATTATTCCAAACAAAAATAATACTTCAACTTTTATCTTGAGTGACAAAGGTAAAAAGTTAGCTTTAACCTACAATATAGATAAAATTCATTTGTTTGTTCCAAAAAATTGGGATCAAAAATGGCGTGTGGTTATGTTTGATATTCCTGAACGACTTAAAAAAATCCGCGAGACTTTAAGATATCACTTGCGAACAATAGGATTTTTAGAACTGCAAAAATCTGTTTTTGTCCATCCATCTGACTGCCAGAAAGAGATTGACTATATAATCGAATTTTATGATATTCGAAAATTTGTCCGTTTTTTGATTGCTGAATCAATTGACACTGAACTTCATCTTAAACAGAGATTCGGTATGCTTTAATTAAATCTGATGCTACATATAATAGCGATAGCGGTTATATGTAGCATTTAAAAATCAATAGAATAACTAAAAAATAATTGAGGAATAAAAATGGAAGGAGACTTCAGAAAACAAGTTTCAAAAACTCTGACTCGGGAAGTATCGGAACGCCGAGCGCGGCGGCGCGAGCCAATTTTGAACCGGGGGTTTCACCCACCACCACGAAACTGGTCTTTTTGGAAACCGTTTCGGCAACCGCGCCGCCGCGCTCGCGGATTTTTTGTTTAGCCATATCGCGCTCCAATGATTTCAAAGTACCGGTTAAAACAAAAGTTTTTCCTGCTAGATGTCCGCTGACAGAAACTATGGGTACGAACTTTTCAATTTTTACTTGTTTTAATAAATCACTAATCAATTTTTTATTCACCGCGGGGGCAAACCAAGATGTAATAGCCATCGCCACTTTTGGCCCAACACCATTAATTTTTTCCAATTCTTCAAAAGTGGCCACGGCGATTTTCTGAAAATCTTTAAAATTATTGGCCAAATCAATAGCTGTTTCTTCGCCCACTTGCGGAATGGAAAGCGCCGCGATAAATTTTGACAAAGAGACTTTTTTGGCTTTTTCAATCGCCGACAGTAAATTATCGGCTGACTTTTCGGCAAAACGGAGCAAAGCCAATAGATCACCCCGTTTCAAACTAAAAATATCAGCGTAGCAAGAAATTAAACCGTTGACCAAAAGCAAATCGATGGTTTTCGGTCCTAATTCTTCAATATCAAAGCAGTGTTTGGAGACAAAATGGTAAAACCGTCGTTTTTGAATAATAAAAGAATTTTTATCAATGCAACGCCAAGCGGCTTCTCCGCTAATTCTTTCAATTTTTCCATCACTACCACATTCGACAATTTTCTTAGGCCAAACAAACACTTTTTCCTTTTTAGTTCGTAATTCTTTTACCACTTGGACAATATCAGGAATGACATCGCCAGCTTTTTGTAAAATCACTGTATCGCCAATTCGCACATCCAATCTTTTAATTTCATCTTCATTGTGCAGTGTCGCCCGCGAAACAAGCGAACCTGCAACCGACACCGGTCGCAAACGCGCCACTGGGGTAACAACGCCTGTTCGCCCAACTTGAAAAATAATATCTTCAACCACTGTAGTTACTTGTTCCGCTGGAAATTTGAAAGCTATACCAAAGCGTGGTGCTTTCCCAGTATAACCCAGCATTTCTTGTAATTTCCTGTCATTAACTTTTACCACCACACCATCAACAAGATAATCCTCCCGCGCCGCATCTTTTTGCCATTTACGCCAAAAATCAATCATTTCTTCAATATTTCGGCAAAGGTGACGATGTTTATTGACTTTGAAACCGATTTCTTCCAGATATTGAAGTTCTTCAAATTGAGTGTTCGGCATTAATTCATTGCTTTTCGACAAATCATAAATAAAAACTGACAACTTTCTGCTAGCCGTAATTTTCGGATCCAATTGTCGAATAGAACCGGCAGCAACATTACGTGGATTAGCAAATTCCAACTCGCCTTTCTTTTTCTGTTCGGCGTTCAATTTTCTAAACTGGCTTTTAGCCAACCAAACTTCTCCTTCAACAACAACATCGACGGCTCGCCGAAGCCGAAGCGGTACCGATTCAATAGTCCGAACATTTTGGGTAACATCCTCGCCAACTTTACCATCGCCCCGTGTCGCCGCCCGCCTTAAAATCCCTTTTTCATATTCCAAAACAATTTTTAGGCCATCAATTTTTAATTCACAAACATAATAAAGATCAGAAAGGTTTAGCCTTTTTTTTACCCGCTCGTCAAAATCCCGAATATCTTCTTCGGTAAAGGCATCGTTAAAAGACCATTGGGGCACTTGATGAACAGCTTTTTTAAATTCCGGCAATGGTTTGCCCGATACTCTTTGTGAAGGCGAATCAGGGGTAATTAATTCCGGATACTTATTCTCAATTTCTACTAATTCTTTTTTAAGCGAATCCAAAGATTCAGGTGAAATTGAGGATTTATCCAAGACGTGATACTCATAGCGATATTTTTCAATCGCTTTTTTTAATTTATCCAATCTTTCAACAATTTCTTTTGGCGCACTCATGAAATTAATAGGTTATTTTAAGCGCCCGTTCTACTCTTCTTGGACTATTTGTATCGCAAACATTATAACCACGAGATTCTACTGTGGTAAGAATATCCTCACCGGATAGCACTTTGCTAACTGTTATTTCATTACAACCATCGCTGGGGAAAATACCGCTATCAAACGATAAATTAAATTTTGTCGTCGCCGAAGACGATAATCTAGTGACCTGCCAATTGATAGGAAAATCTATACCGTTACAAGTAATTCCTTCGCCGCCGTCATACAAAATTGAAGCGCTAGAAGTAGAAAAAATACCGTGATCAAAACCTGTGTGTTTCAAATCCCAATATAAAGCGCATTCCACGCCAAAATCAGCAGAGTAAAAAGCGGCTAAAGACTCTTTGCTGGCAGAAGATAATAATAATGATTTATAAATCTGATTGAAAATAGCTAAAGCCAATGACAATAAAACACTGGAGATTAAAACCGCAAACAACAAAGTAAATCCTCGATTTTTAAATTTAATAATTTTCATTTTAATATTGCCAGTTAGTCAAATTCTCTCTGGCGAAAACTTTATAAGTTACCCCGTTCGGCCCTAACCAAAACACTGTCGCTGAAACCGCGACTTCAATATTATTTATCACATCGGCCATAACTACTTCCCTCGTAAAAATTGAATCAAATGCACCCTCGCGTTCATCATAACTATAAATAGCTAGGGATGATCTATAACGTAATGGTGGACAAATATCGTTTTGACATTTTTTTATTTTATCAACACCTGAAATAGCAGTTGGATCAACAGTACATTTACCGTTAAAACAATTTTGAATCCCGCTATCGGCATGCAACCAGTCGTTATGTTTTGCCACATTTTCATCACGGACATTTCTGATATATTCCATTGCTTCTTGGGCCAAAAAACTAGCGATGATTTGCTGTTTTGATAAAACCGATGAGTTTAAACTTCTGGTTGCCAAAGAAAGAGGCGCCGCAACTGCCAATAATAAAACCGCGATCGCTACAAGTGTCTCCACTAAAGTAAATCCTTTATTATTTTTTGAATATTGAAGATTAGACATTAGAAAATTATTGCTTGGGCAATCTTTGAGATAAGGTGGTTTGTAAATTAAATGGAGTTTTAATCTTTGTCAATCCAGCATAGCCTTTAGTAGTAATAATAACCAATGGTTGAGCTTGACTGCCGGCTTCAGATCCTTGGACATAAAACTTTAAACTCTCTATAACTATCTCCGGCGCTGAAATAGCGAGAGCATTTCCCGCATCTTCCTGTCGAAAAATTTGATTGGCCGAAAGATAATAATAAACAGTTTTGCTGTCACTACTTCGCTTAAAAGCAAAAAAACTATTGCCATCGGTACAATCTAGAGGCGTCTGATTGTTGGCCAAAGAACCAGAATCACCACAGTGATATGTATTACCAACCCGAATTGTTCTAGACATACTTTCCAAAGCAAAATTTAAATTGTTAATCACTGTTTGAAGCATTTGGGCTTTATGATTGGCGTCTATAGTCGTCAACAAAGCACCGGCCGCGGTTATCATTACCACAGAAAATATGGCTACGGATACCAAAATTTCTATCAAACTAAATCCTTGATTTTTCATATTATTGAACCGATATTTGGCCGGTAATTCCGATATTAATGTTTTTCGTAATGCCAGCTAAAGATATCACTTGAACTCTAACAGATTGAGCATTGTGAGAAATAATATTTCCCGAGCAATCAAAAAAAACAAAATGAGCCTCGGGGTAAGGTCTTTCAAAAGATATATCGACACCGCCAGCGCCGAGTGAACTGGCGTTACCGGAAGAATCGAGCCAATAAAGATTATTGATTTTGTTGCCGCGCCGAATGATATAGCGTTCCAAAAATTCACTCGGCTTTTCATAATATTGATTACGGTTGGCATCGGCAAATAACACGAAAGAAACATCGTCGGATTCGTTGGTTTCGGCTGTCGTCCCGCAAAGCCGAAAATGAACGCCATAACCAACATTGAAACTTTCTGAACCGGCACCATATTGTTTAACGCTAACGCCGTATGATTGCGCTCGCGCCACCGTCAAAGCAATATCATAAGTAAGATTAGTTAAAAGAATAGTGTTATTAAAATGATTATTGCCAACAAAAACAATCAAAGTAATGACGACAAAAATGCTGATGGCGGAAAGTGTTTCCACTAGAGTAAAACCTTCCTTTTTTTGTAATTTGTTTCTTATCAAAAGCGATTGCATAAAAAATCAAAGTAAATAATTAACAAGTTTAATAGGATTGATTTGGAAAAAATAAACAAGAAAAGTTGCCGCAAACAAAAAGGGAGCGAAGGGTATTTCACTTTTCATTGTAAGGGTATTTTGAATTTTTTGCCAATGTTGCCAACCGACAATCAAAAGCGAAACTAGCGCACCTAACCAAAAAGCCAAAATGAAAGCATTAATACTAGCTACACCTAAAAGCCAACCCAAACCAAGGCCCAATTTAGCGTCACCGAGTCCCATCCATTTACCACCGGAAAAATACCAGAGCAAGAAAAATGGCGCGGCAAATAACGGTCCCCAAAACAAAGTGGAAAATACATTGTCACCCAGATTATTCAAAATCGCTATTACAAAAGTTAAAATTCCAAAAATTAAAACTAGACCATCGGGAATAATTTTGTGTCGCCAATCATAAATCATGATAATAATCAAAACACACCAAGCGAGAAGCGCTAGCGGTGATTTAAACAATAACAAAAAAATAATAGCAGTTAAAATTTCCACCAGCGGATATTGCCAAGAAATTTTTGCCTTACAAATTCGACAATGACCGCGCAAAAAAATAAAACTTAAAACCGGAATTAAATCAATCGCCGAAAGTTTTCTGCCACAAGCCGGACAAAAAGATCGCCCGACAAACGGCGATTTTCCGGTACCATAACGCAAGGCGACCACATTCAAAAAACTGCCCACTGTCGCCCCTATCGCCAAAATCAAAAAATCCCAAAGATAATTCATTAAAAAATATTATATCATAATATCTAATGATTCCGAATTATCCACATTCAACTTCTAATGCTTAATATAATTGTGTTTTCATTGTCTGTTCCACCTAATTCTGCGATAGCAAATTTAGGTGGAAAATCTGATTTAGATTCCGAATTTGTTTCTTAATTCATTCTCATTGTCCACCGAATGCGCCATCAAAATGCGAACATATTCGCTGATATTGTAAAAATTGATAATATGATTTATTTCCTCGGCGCATGGAAAAGGACAAACGAAAACCGATTTTTGCAATTCATAAAACCCAATGTTCTGTAAATGCATTCGCAACGCTTCCCTGACTTTTTTAATTCTTTCCGGCACATCGAAAATCACTACCCGCCAGTTGCCGTCCCATTTTTTCGGCTGTTTTATTTTAAAATTATCCAAATTGTAAACTTCCGATACTTTCTTTCCTTTCTCACTCAAAATCATGCTGATTGTGCCATCGCTATTTTTTACTTTATTAAGTAGGCCAGCGCGATACAAATTTTTTATTGTTCTCTTGAAACTGGATTTATTAATTACCTTCCATTCGGTGGCCATCTCATCTAATATTTCGAAATATTGTCTTGGCGACCTGGTCAAGCCAAGTGCCAATCCACCTAAAAGCAGGGTTAAAATTTTCTTTTTTATGCTAACTCTTTCGTATCTCATGATTTTTATCACTATTCATAACTATTTTTCGTCTTTTAAATTCTGTCTTCATTTTATATCATCGCACCTAAATTTGCTATCGCAGAATTAGGTGCAAAATAACTATTTATACATTTCGTCAGTTTTATTATTTATCAGTTGTAACAATTTCACCACTTAATTTGTGTGGCGGTTTTGATTCAAAAAAACCACTTCCACTTGATAGAGTGAACCCATTTTTTCGGTAAAAATTAAAAAGTCGTCCTACCGGGTCTGTATGACTAGCATTAAATCTTTCAGCAACATCTTCTACAAAATCTTTCTGTTGGGGGGTTAATTCAAAACCAGGATTTTGAAATTCAACCCTATTTTTACCTGCCGGTGACAGACCAAGATAATAAGCTCTTAACATCTGTTCATCAGTGGGTCCATCAGAATTATCAAACTCAGTGGGGCTAGCTTGACCAGCAATAATATAATCGGAATATTTTCTTTTTAATTCGTCTAATAATTTTGAGCCATAGCCATAACCCTTTACAAAAGATTCCATTCCATTAATCCACAAGGAGCGATCTTTGTGATTTATTGCTATTGAAGCAATAGCCGGACCAATCTCAAAAGTAGTTTCTTCGGTATCTGGCAGTATTTCTTTGTTAATATCTTCTGAATTTTCCATAATTTATTGTATATTAGAAATTAGAAATTTTTCTAGATGTATCTAAACTCCTTGAACACCTGCTCATAGAGACCGATGACTCGTTTGGCTTCGCGCTCGGTTAGAATGTAATCCGAGCCGCCATGGGCAATCATATTGCGAATTCGATGCGCTTCCCAAGCCTGGTCCAAAGAATTAAAATCGCTTCGTTCAATCGTTTTTAATTTATCGCCAATCGTCTCACCCTTGATATAGCCCATTTTTTCCAACATCTCTCCTAAAATAATATCGGCCTCCAACACCGCCAAGCGCCAATCATTGGGATTTTCCGACGACAAATGATCTCGAACTTTTTCCCAGCGCGGATGCGAAACTTCCCGACCAATTTTCATCTTTATTTCTTCAACTTTTATTTTATGATGATAAGCAAAAGAAATTTGAAAAATTCTGATTAAAACATAAATGAGAACAGTCAAAAGCAAAAGATTGAAAATTGTCAGCGCTGAACGTGCCAGAGACGATAACTTATTTACTAGAGGATGATCAACGATGATAAATAAATTACTTTCCTCTACCCAACCATCATCACTGTTTTCAAAATCCACGAACCAATAGCGTTTGCCCGCTTCGCCGCGAGGCGAGTTGTCAACCATAATTGGACCTCTAATAATTATCCCCACCGAACCTCTTTTTTGATAACCGACAATATCCTCGCCAGGCTCGTCATAAACCGCCGTGCTTTGCGCCACTACTACTTGCTGACCGATGACTTGATTGCCCGAATTAAAATTTTTAATTTTAACACCAAATAAAGCACTTTCCTTCAGCCAATCACTACTGCCATCTTGAAATTGAACAAACCAATAACGCTCGCCGTCTCTAAATTCCGGACCTTGATTAATCTTTCCGATTTTACCGTCACCGATCATTACAGAACTGCCTTTGGCAGTTGAACCATATTTAATCGGCGTACCGTTTTCATTAATCAATTTATCAGCAGCCATCCAACCATCTGGGCTATTATCAAAATCCATAAAAAAATAATATTTACCGCCGAATTTTTCAGGGCCTTTGGTAATCGTACCTGGTGCGCCATCGAACTGATTACCTATCACCCCGCCACCTGGTTGATCGTAAACTGACATTGGACTGTCGGCAATCGCCCGCGAACCAACGGAAGTTTCACCTGGATTAAATTTAATAGCCACCGGCTCAATCAACGCATCTTCCGAAACCCAACCACTCGTGTCATCGTCATAATTCACCGACCAATAACGTTTGTTGTCTCTAAATTCCGGACCATCGGCAATTTTACCAGTTTTATTGTTCTCCTTGTTGAAAATCGTTTTACCAATTGGCGTCTTATCTTTTTCCGAATAAAAAGAACTAAGCGGTGCGCTGTTGGAAAAAGGATTCAATAAAGTGGTTAGACGAGTGAAAAAATTACCAACACCACCCCAACCATTGGAAAAAGAACCAAACAAAATCATGATAATCAAAGCAACTAAAATTAAATCCAGGCCACCGGTATTTAGGTTATTGGATTTTTTTTCTTTTCTTTCTTTTTTTTCTTCAGCCATAGTGTTTATATTTTTTCAAATTTTTTGCCAATTTCAAAGAGGATATCTTCCCGACCCCAAGACGCTTGAAGTTGGAAACCGAGCGGTAATTTTTTACCCGAGTTTATCGCAAAACCGGAAGGAACAGAAATTGCTGGTATACCGGCAATGTTAGCAGTAACGGTAAAAATATCGGCGAGATACATCTGAAGCGGGTCGTTTATTTTCTCACCAATTTTGAAAGCCGGCGTCGGCGTGGTCGGCGTAGCAATGGCGTTAACACCAGAATCAAAAATTTTCTTGAGGTCATCAGCAATCATCTTTCGCACAGAAATAGCTTTGTTGTAATAGGCATCATAATAACCAGCGGACAGCACATAAGTGCCTAGAATAATCCGCCGCCGCGCTTCTTTGCCAAACAATTGGCCGCGGGTTTTTAAATAATCTTCCAAAAGATTATTGCCAGAAATTTTCGCGCCAAATTTCACGCCGTCAAATCGTGCCAAGTTTGAAGAAATTTCCGCCGGCATAATTATGTAATAAGCCGACAAAGAATATTTTATATTTGGCAATTCAATGTCGCGAATCTCCATACCAGTTTGCTCAAGTTTTTTCAAACTTGTTTCAAAATTTTCTAAAACTTCCGGTGCTACTCCCTCGCCCAAAAAATCGCGTGGCACGCCGATAACAAATTTTTTCGGCTCGGCTCGCTGCGAAGCGGACAAAACACTTTTTGAGTAAGTTTTTTCGGTAATTGTTGTACTGTCTATTGAATCTTGATCGCGAATAATGTTGAAAATAATTTCCGCGTCTTCCACAGTTTTTGCCAAGGGACCAATTTGATCCAAAGATGAACCCATGGCCATCAAACCGGAACGGGAAACCGCGCCGTAAGTTGGTTTCAAACCGACGATGCCACAAAAAGCGGTGGGCTGGCGAATGGAACCGCCGGTATCAGAACCGAGCGCTGCCAGCGCGAGTTCAGCGGCCACCGCCGCCGCGCTGCCGCCGGAAGAACCGCCGGCCACCCGAGTTCCGTCATTAGGATTTTTCGTTACGCCGTAAGCGGAATTCTCGGTGGACGAACCCATGGCGAACTCATCCATATTAGTCCGGCCCAAAAAAATCGCGCCGACTTCTTTTAATTTCTTAATTACAGTTGCGTCGTAAGGCGCCACATAACCCTCCAAAATTTTAGAAGCGGCGCTGGCGCGGTGGCCTTTAATCAAAATATTGTCTTTAATCGCCAAAGGAATGCCGGTAAGAATCGTCGCTTTCCCTTGGTCAAAAATCTCTTGGGAATGGCGGGCTTGCTCCAAAAAATCCCCAAAAATTTCCAAATAAGCATTTAGTTTTGGATTCTTTTTTTCAATCTCTGCCAAATAACTTTCCACCAGCTCCCGCACCGAAAATTCTTTTTTTAAAAGAGCATTGTGGACTTTCTTAATCGTTAATTTTTCTAAATCAATTTTCATAAAATCTTTTTGACTTTAATATAGCTATCTATTTTTTCTGGCGCATTGGCCAAAAGCACATCAGTAAATTCGCCGGTTTGATGCGGATTTTTGTCCTCGCGAAAAACATTGCGAATTATTCCCGCCTCCTTGGGCGGTTCTTTTGGCGAGAGTTTCTGAATCTGCCCGACATATTCCAAAATTTCCCCCACTTCTTTTCGCAAGATTTCTTTTTCCTCTACCAGAATTTCCAATCGTGCCAACTTCGCCAATTTGTCTATTTCTTCAAGCTTTAACATTCCTAAATCATACCATTCGCCATCATTCCCTTCATCATTGACATAAATCAAACAAGGTGATAACCTGCTTTGTGATTGAAAAATGAAAACCAGCTCGCGCTTTCCACTCAAAACCTCCCGATTTGTAAATCTGCGTCGGGTGGTTTTTTTGTTTTTTAATTTCATCTTTATTATCATCCCCAACAGTAAATAGCCGCCATAGCAGTAATTTGCTAAAATACGGGAAATGAAAGCAAAAAAAATCGGTTCAATCCAAAAGAAAATTTTGTTGCTACTTTTTGGTGGCATTGCTTTGTCAGCCACTCGCTCGGCGCGCAAACAATGGCAAATCATCAAAGGCATCGGCGAGGAGCTGAAAGAAATTGACCGACAAGCGATTGACCGAGCGGTTAACAGTTTATACAAGACAAAACTCATCAGCGAAAAATATAATCGTGACGGCACGATTACTCTGATCTTGAATGATTACGGCAAAAAGAGAGCGTCCACTTTCAATTTGGAAAATATAAAAGTTCCCCATCAAAAAAATTGGGATGGAAAATGGCGCATTGTAATTTTCGACATTCCCCATTATCTCAAAAAAACTCGCGAGTCATTAAGACTTCTTTTTAAAAATATTGGTTTCTATCCTTTGCAAAAATCAGTTTTCATTTATCCTTTTGATTGCCAAAAAGAAATTGAGTTTATTACCGAGTATCATCGAGCAAACAAATTCATCAGATTTATAATCGCCGATTCAGTGGACAATGAATTATTTTTAAGAAAATATTTTAATTTACTTTAATCTATTTTCATCAAAAATTTACAAAAATAGTAAATCACTGCCATGGCTGTAATTTCCTGAATCTGTCTGTTAGCGGGCAGTTTTCACAAATTACACTCCCAAAAATTCATTTTTCATTGCTTCTTTGTGGGCAACACGGCGATAGCGGCGCATACCCATGAGAATGCCGAGACCGGCAAATTCTGTTAGAAGATGAGAACCACCGTAACTTAAAAATGGCACGGTAACGCCAGTGACCGGTAATAAACCAATATTCATACCAACATGAACAGTAAAGTGACTAATAAAAAGAATGGCCAAACCAAGCCCGAACAAAATTTCAAAATTGGTAGCGCCACGCCAAGCGTTGGCTAAAATTCGCCAAATTATTACCCCAAATAAAACAAATAAAATTAGCACACCGACAAAACCCCACTCTTCGGCAAAGGCGGCAAAAACAAAATCAGTTTCGTATTCGGGTAAAAATTTCAGTCGCGATTGAGTACCATAACCAACCCCCTTGCCTAAAAGCTGACCCGAACCAACAGCGATAGTCGATTGATAAGCATTATAACCGGCACCACGAACATCAGCCAGTGGGTCAATAAAGGTTAACACTCTTTGCTTTTGATAATCAGCTAAAACAAAACTCCACATCACCAAAAACACCGTTAGGGCTGTTAGAAAAACTAAAAGTAAATGCTTTTTTGAAATACCGGAAACTAAAACCAAGCCCAGCCAAATTAGAAAAATTATAATCGCCGATCCGAAATCTGGCTGAAATAAAACTAACAAAAAGATCACCAAAGCGTAAATTCCAGAAATAATAATATGCTTAACATCAGCAATTTCAATATGGCGACGAGAAAAATATTTAGCTAAAATCAAAATTAAAATTAACTTAGCTGGATCGGATGGTTGAAAAGAAAAAGCACCAATGGAAAACCAACTTCTAGTCCCGTGCACGAGACTAGCAACAAAAAACAATAAGACAAGTAAACTGATAATGATTAAAAACAGAGTAATTAAAATACCGCTCGAACGAAGAAAACGAAAATCAATAAAACTGAAAATAAAAAAAACTGCCAGAGCGATGACAATCCAAGTTAATTGCCGTTCGTAATATTGACTCTGGTCAGTATAAGAATTCATCACTGAAAGACCCGCAAAAAGCAGGGGTAAAATGGCCACCAGTAACAACCAATCAATATTTTTTAATTCCAAAAAAAATGATTTCACCTTAACTTGGGAATTATTTCTATCCGCACTGGTGTCTTATCAAAGGGCTGACGCCAAGTGAAAAATAACGGCGAAACGGATTCACTTCGAACGCTATCAACAATAGTTTTAGAAACGTTAATAGCATTACCGTCGGCATCAAAAAGAGCCGCTATCACTTCCACATTAAAAAGATCGTCACCACCACTATTTCGCAAAATCGCGTCTAGCCGAGGTGTAGTTGAGGCTTTTGATAAAACCTGTCCCGTTATTGAAAGTGGTATTACCGCTTCTTTGACAATCCAATTAAGTGGCAAGATAAATTCAAAAGTGGCTTTTACCGGCAAACGTTCGCCAGTTGCCAAACCACCCTCAAAAACATAAAAAATCTGGCGCGACGGAATGTTGGTTTCACCTTCACGCGAAGCAATCACAACATTAGCTTTGTCATACAATCTGAAAACATATTTGACTCGCAACACTGCAGAATTGATATTAGAATTTTCTATTCGGGCAACCGCGTTATAAACACCCGGAGCTATTTCAAAAGACCTTTGCCACCAAACAATTGGTTCAATGGCCACTGAAGGACAAATCAATTGGCATGGGCCACCACAATCTTTACCTGTTTCACCTTGATTTTTTTTGCCGTCAGAACAAGTCGGCGCCCGGTAAATCAAAAGAAAAACCGGCAAAACAACAAAAACCAACACGAACAAAACCGCGCCGGTTAAATAAATCATTTTTCTCTTAGCCGACCAAACGCTCATAGAGAATAGTATAATATATTGGGTCTAAAGTATAAAGGGGATTAAAAACTTTGTTCTGGCGACTAGCTACTTTCTCCCAAAATTAATCGGGATATCATCGCCACTACTGTGCTTAACTGCTCTGTTCGGAATGGAAAGAGGTGTGACCACAGCGTCAAATCACCAGAACAAAAACTTCAAATTTCAAAGATAAAAAATATATTGTGATTTCCAAGTTTCCTAATAGGATCGGCGAATTAGTACCCCTCGGCTAAACACATTACTATGCGTACACCTAGGGCCTATCAACCTGGTAGTCTTCCAGGAGCCTTAAACGATTCCTAATCTTGGGGACGGCTTCACTCTTATATGCTTTCAGAATTTATCCGTTCCGAACATAGCTACCCGGCGTTGCCTTTGGCAAGACAGCCGGTACACCAGCGGTTCGTTCACTCCGGTCCTCTCGTACTAGGAGCAACTCCCCTCAAGAATCAACGCCTGCAGCAGATAGGAGACCAACCTGTCTCACGCATGATACCCACAATTACTCG
>Ga0209541_10005802_pt1 | contig 21392 bp, 19 predicted proteins | sample RifCSPlowO2_01_FD_184027 | JGI IMG/M metagenome (GOLD analysis project Ga0209541, IMG submission 184027) | Groundwater microbial communities from Rifle, Colorado - Rifle CSP2_plank lowO2_0.1 (SPAdes) (version 2) | ecosystem: Environmental > Aquatic > Deep subsurface > Groundwater | place...
ATGTGAGAACCCTAAAACCATTGGATGAAAAAACTGTTTTCGATTCTATAGCCAAAACGAAAAAGTTATTGGTTGCTGATTTGGGTTATAAGGAATTGGGTTTTGCGGCCGAGGTTATTGCCAGAGTGGCAGAGAACTCAAAAATTAATCTCGCATCAGCTCCCCAGCGGATTACCTCTCCGGACTTACCGACTCCTTCCAGTCCCGGACTTTCAAAATATTATTATCCTCGTTATGCCGATATTGCTTCTAAGGTTGTCCAAATGGTAAAGGGGAATATGAATAAATTAAACCAGCTAGTAAAGAAAGAAGAAGAATCAAATGAGATACCTTATGATGTGCCTGATGAGCGATTTATGGGGCCATTTTAGAATTGATGAACAAATTGCTTAAATTGAATAATTTAATAAAGAAAGTCCGAGATATCAAAAAGGAAAATAAGAAGATCGGTTTTTGTTATGGAGTTTTTGATATTTTACATCCCGGCCATGTCAAACATTTAGAGGAAGCAAAAAATTTTTGCGATGTTTTAGTTGTCGGCATAACTCCCGATAAACAGGTCAAGAAAAGAAAAGGGCACAATCGTCCGATTTTTAACGAAAGTTTAAGAGCTTATTTGATCAGCCAGCTTAAGCCGGTTGATTTTGTGTTTATCAGATCTCAAAATACTGCAATCGGGGATATTAAGGCCATTAAGCCCGATTTTTGCATAAAAGGGGAGGATTATTTAAATAGCAAAGACAAGTATTTTTTTTTGGAGGCAAAAGCGGCTGAATCAGTGGGAGGGAAGATGATTTTTACAAAGACAGGCAGGTTTGCAAAGATAAAAACAACTAAAATAATGAATCAATTAGAAAGCGATAAAATTTAAATATGAAAGTAAAAAAAGTCGCAGTCATTGGCAGCAACTCTTTTTCCGGCAGCCATTTTATCAATTATGTTTTGACCAGCACTAAGTGGAAAATTATCGGGATTTCCAGATCTCCGGAATATCCAGAAGTATTTCTGCCGTATTTTAATAATAAAGGCAAGAAAAAGAGATTCAGGTTTTTCAAGTTTGATTTAATTGGTGATGCTAAAAAAATTTCTGATTTACTGGATAGAGAAAAACCTGAAGTGGTGGTTAATTTTGCTGCTCAAACCAATGTTCCGGCCAGCTGGGAAAATCCGGAGGACTGGTTTATGACAAACTGTCTGGGGATTGTTAGACTCGCCAATCATCTTAGAAAAACAAAATATCTTATGAAGTATATCCAAATATCTACTCCTGAAGTCTACGGTCCATGTCAGAATTTTAGAGAAAACTTAAATTACTATAATCCAACCACTCCTTATGCCGCTTCAAAGTCGGCCGGAGATCTTTTTCTTATCGCCTTGCTCCGGACTCGCGGTTTTCCTGTTTCTTTTGTCCGTTCAGCCAATGTCTATGGCTCACACCAACAGCCCTACAGAATTATCCCGAGTTCAATTATTCTTATAAAAAAAGGAAAGAAAATAGTGCTTCACGGAGGTGCGGTTAAAAGAAATTTCATCCATATAAAAGATGCAGCTGATGGCATTCTTCGAGTGATTCAAAAAGGCAAGCCGGGCAAGGTTTATCATTTTTCTTCAGGGGATAATATTACTATAAAAGAGCTAGTAAAACTTATTTGCAGTAGATTAGAAGTTTCAATTAAAAAAACAGTTCAGGATTCTCCGACTAAGTCAGGCCGCGAGAGAGATAAAATTTATCATCTCAATTATGCTAATACTCAAAAAGAACTTGTCTGGAAACCTAAAGTTTCATTGGATAGCGGCATTGATGAAGTTTCTGAATGGATAGATAAGTACTGGAGCGAATTTTCAAAATATCCTCTTGAGTACGTCCATAAGAAATAGTTAAAGCCACATTCTATTTGATTTATTAGTATAGCCTATATACTATGTATAATACCTTGTTCTTTATTGGAGGTGTAAGATGGCCGAAGAAAGAGAAATGCCGGAGCAGGAATTACTGAAACTGGAGTATCAAGAGTGCGTCGCTCACAGCCGATTCACTGTGGGACACAGATTCACCTACTTTATTTCATTCGCCACAATCTTCTTTATTTTGATTGGAGCGTATAATTACGTTTGGACAGCAGAAGCAAAGACATCCGGACAGTTAAAACCAGTTCTGTTGTTGATGATAGCGATATTCGGTTTCTTTACTGTGTTTACTGCTTGGATGATTGAAAAGAGGTGCATCCAAATCTATAGAACCTGCGATAATCGGGCAGCGTCATTGGAAAGACTGATGGGGATAGGCGACGGCGGGATCTGGCAAGTTCTTACTGACCAAGGAAGAAGAGAAAAGTTTTTTGGTATACCAATAGGCCATGCAACAGCAATTTCGCTGTTTTACGGAATTGTCTCAACTATTTGGTTGTTGCTTGTGGTGCTTAGTAGCTACTTGATTTTGTTTGGTGGATAGAGTAAGATAGAGTAGAAAAAGGAGGTATCACATGAAAGACAAATATAACCGTGAGTTGCCACCACACCTTCAATGGCCCCCCCCGCTTCAGAAATTGAGCAAGTTTGAACAAATCTTTTGGGGAATTGGGCTTGTAGTAGGAGTTCTGGCTTTTATTCTCTGGGCATTTATGCTCTTTCAGATGCCCCTGAATCCAGCCGGATAGCCAAGATTTCAGTTCCTTCGTTTTTAGCCGACCGCTTGACCGCACCGACTCCTGGTGCGGTTTTCTTTATTTTTAAATTCAGATATAAATTATAAGAATATTTTTTGACTTTTTATTATTTTTTGCTTAATTTTATTTAATGGCTGAGATTGATTTACTTATTGATTATCCAAGACCAAAAAGAAACTTAGAGGAGAGAGCTAGCGAAAAGAGTGAAGAAGATATAAGAATCGCCCACCAATTCGGCAAGGAATTTTTTGACGGGCCGCGGTCGCAAGGATACGGCGGTTATCATGACTGGGCCAGATGGGTTCCGGTCGTTAAGAGAATCATCAACCACTATAATTTAGGCTCCGAAGCCAGTATTTTAGATGTCGGTTGCGCTAAGGGTTTTACTCTTTTTGCTTTTCTTCAGGTATTGCCGAATTTGAAAATTGCCGGAATTGATGTTTCAGAATACGCGGTAGAGAATTCTCCAGAGTCGGTCAAGCCCCTTCTTAAAGTGGCAAATGCCAAAGAACTACCTTTTCCGGATAAGTCCTTTGACTTGGTAATTTCCGTTAACACTGTTCATAACCTTGTTTTAGAAGATTGTAAAAAGGCAATCCAGGAAATAGAAAGAGTAAAAAAGAAATTCGCTTTTCTAACCGTAGACGCTTATAGAAACGAAGAAGAGAAGAAAAGAATGATGATGTGGAATTTGACTGCCCAGACCATTTTAAGCGTTGATGATTGGAAAAAACTCTTTGCCGAAGTTGGTTATACCGGCGATTATTACTGGTTTATACCATAATGAAGACTAGAGCAGCGGTCTTAAGAAATGTAGGCGGACCTCTTTCCATTGAAGAACTGGAAATTCCACTTTTTGGTCACGGTCATGTTTTAGTTAAGATTTTGGCCAGCGGGCTTTGTCATAGCCAGTTAAATGAAATAAAAGGCAGGAAGGGAAGAGAGAATATTCCCCATCTTATGGGTCATGAAGCAGCCGGAATAGTGGTTGATATCGGAGATGGAGTCAGGAAAGTAAAAAAAGATGATTATGTGGTTGTAAGCTGGATAAAGGGAGAGGGGATTGAGGCAGAACCGCCAAAATACAAAAGTAAAAAAGGTTTGGTCAGCGCCGGCCCGGTAGCAACTTTTACAGAGTATGCCGTGATTTCCGAAAACAGGTTACTGCCAATTGATAAGAGAGTTAGTCCCTCTGTTGCTGCTTTGCTTGGCTGCGCGGTTTTGACCGGCGGCGGGATTGCGAAAAATTTGAATATCAAAAAAAATGATGAGTTAGCGGTTTTCGGGATTGGCGGAGTTGGAGCAAGCGCCCTGATTAAAGCGGAAAGCTTGGGAGCAAAAATTACCGCGATTGATATTTTAGATTGGAAACTAAAATGGGTTAATGAGATATTGGGATTAGAAGCGGTTCGGTCGGTTGATATCAATTCAAGAAAATTTGATTTCGTGGTAGAATGTTCTGGTTCAAAAGAAGCAATGGAAAAGGCCTTTGAATCAGCCAAAGACAACGGAACAGTGGTTTTGGCCGGCAATCTTTCGCCGGGCGAAAAAATTTCTATCAACCCCTTTGATTTAATAAAGGGGAAAAAGATTTTTGGGAGCTGGGGCGGCGGAAGTTTTTTGGATAAAGACGTGCCGGAATATATCGATGAATACCTTCGCGGCTCGCTGCCTTTAGATAAACTAATTACCAAAGAATATGTTTTTGACCAGATTAACGAAGGGTTAAAAGATTTAGAATCAGGCAGATTAATTAAAGGAATTATTTTATTTCAATGAATAAGAATGATTTAGGAAGAACTTTTAATAAGCCGGATAATCTAAAAGACTTTTCCAAAGTTTATTTTCCATACTTCAATAAATTATTAAAAGAAATAGATCATAAAAGCATAGAGAAGTTTGTTCAAATTCTTCTTGATGCCAGAAAAAGGGACTCCAATGTATTTTTAATAGGCAATGGAGGAAGCGCGGCTACGGCTTCCCATTTTGCTCAAGATTTAGCTTTTTTCATTAGAGACGACGGCTTTAGACCATTTAAGGCCCAGAGTTTAACTGACAGCGTCCCTTTAATCAGCGCCTTGGGCAATGATTACGGATACGAAAATATATTTGCTGATCAATTAAGAGTTCTTTTGAGAAATAAAGATGTTGTCGTTGCGATTTCCGGCAGCGGAAACTCTCCTAATTTGATAAAAGCAATAAACTATGCCAATGAAAATGAAGGAATCACCGTTGGTTTAGTCGGTTTTGACGGGGGAGAGATGAAAAAAATTTGTAAACACTGTATTTTGGTAAAAACCCTAAAAGGCGAATATGAGCTGGTTGAATCTATTCACTTACTTTTAACTCAATTTATCCGCAACTATTTGAGACTTAAATTTAAATAATAAAAAAAGAGGCCCGACAAGACAAGCTTGTCGGGCTTTTTGGTTTCTGGTGGTCTTACATCTCCAGAATCCGAAAGAGCTGACCGGAGTCGACGTACTCGCGGGCTTGCATGAATACGTCGGTCGGCATTTCGCTGAAGTTCAGCGGTTCGCCGTCAGGTCCCTCAAGGAGCTTGGTGGCGTCGTCCAGTTCAAGCAGGTAGCGGTGAAACTTTTCGTCGCAGACCGGTTCGTACGGAGAGCGGGGGTTTCCAGACGGTTTGAAGGTTAGTCCGAAAACTCTGGATAGCTCGGCCCGGACCCTTTCGTACTTAATCAGTTCCGTGCCGGGATACCAGGTCATCATGAACATCCGTTTGTTCACAGCCCCATTCGGAATGGCGTGGAGGTCGTAAAGCTTTTCCTGCCACTTGATGAAAGCCACGGTTTGCTTGAGCCGTTCAAGGGTCTCGCCGGGCGAACCCATGATCCAGGTGCAGTTGGCGTGGATTCCATAGTTGAGGCAATTCCTTATGGCCATGGTCATTGATCTTGGGATTCGTGGGTAGACGACGCCGTCCACCTTAATACTCTCAAATCCCATGGATAGGGTATGGCCGCCTTTGCCGATGGCTTCGAGCGTGTCCGGGTGGGCGCTTTCCGGGCCAAAGCCAATGTAGTTGCAGCGGGCGTCGGCCATTGGTTTGATTCGCCGTGGATCAGCCCCTTCGTCCATCCGGGTGTGACTGCCCCAGTGAATCGGCAGGTCTTTGAAAAGGGGTACCATTTCTTCGATTCGGGGGATAGCTACCGCAAAATTATCGTCCAAATAGACCATGTATCGCAGCCCGTACCTCTCAATGAGCCACAATACTTCCCTAAGCAGGTGTTGTGCTGTTCTTACTCCCCAGTTCCGTTCGCCCTGCTGGCCGCGGTAGCAGTAAAAGCAGAAAAACGGACAGCCCCGGCTGGAAACCGCGTTTGCCTTTGGAACAAGGTCTTCATCGCGCCATGGCGTGGCCGAGCTTGTTCCGACGCTGGCTGACCAGGTCGGAGTGTTCATTAGCCATTCTCGCACCGGATTCCCGAAGACGTCGCTTTCAAGCAGATTCATATCGGCGAACGGTAGATCCGGAAGAACGCCCTTTACTATATTTCCGTTTTCGTCAAACCTCAAAGGCCTGTCGCCGGCGTACATGAACCGGTTCCGGCCGTTGAAGTTCTCCAAGTAGTAGGGAGCGAGCTTTCCGGAATTCAGAGCGTTTCTCATCCCCATCTGTTTGATGTTTTTGGCATCAAGGCAGATTTTGAGGATTACGCCGTCGCCCTCACTGTGAGCCACGGCGTCAAGCTCTGGAATGTAGTTAAACAAACCGGTCTTGAGTTCCGTAGCCAAGCCGTTGCCAGAGACGATGAAAGCATCGGGCGCGAGTTCCTGTCGAATCATCCGAGCGACTTCAGTCTGTTTGGCCACGTCTTGGCCTTCGGATGCGCCAAGAGTGGTGATTAGGCCGGAAAGCCCGACCACGTCAGGAATTCCGTGAACCTCAAAGTGTTTTTTGAGCAGTTCAAAGGATTCCTTCTGGGTGAGCCATCGGCCTTTTTTCAGGACTCGCCGCTGGGCGAGTTCGTCAAATCGACGACCATGCTCAATGCGGTAGGCATTGAGGTCAATGACCGTCGCCTCTACGCCGTAATTCTGGCGCAGGTTGGTGGCCATCAAAAGAGACCCTTCAGCGAAGTTCGTCGGCAGCGAATCCTCCCGAAGGGGTATATCGATGAAAGTTACTTTCAGGCCCTCAAGGTCTTTTGCCCTTATATCCTTTACCACCTCATGAGGGTGGATATGGACTTTGGGCGGTTCCGGCTGGATCACATTCAGCGTTCTAGCCATATCGGTCCTCCGCCCAGCTCAGCTGGGTCCAAGTTAGTAAGGTGCGAAAAAGTTCAGGATTATATCATATATCATTTTTTGACTAATTACAATAATTGGTAATTTGTTAGATTATTGTTTAAGTTTATATTGTAATGGAAAATATTAAATTGTTTCTACTCTTTATGATCCCCGGCACATTTTTTGCCGGGCTTTTGGATGTAATTATCCGGTATGCTTTAAGAGAAGGGAAGATAAACGAGAGATTGTTGCTTGCTTTTAACTTTATATTTTCCGGCCTTTTAATTTTCATTACTTTTATTTTCTTATTTGATTTTCCTGAAATTAAACAAGGTTTTTGGTTTGCTCTTTTTATGACTTCAGTTTTAGGTTTATTCGGCCATTGGATTTACTATAAAGCATTCAGCAAAGAAGATGCTTCAGTGGTTTCCCCAATCAGATTACTAACTCCGCCAATTGTTTTATTCACCGGTTTTCTTGTATTGGGCGAGAAAGCATCCTTTTGGGGAACAGTTGGTGTTTTCACGACGATAGCCGGCCTCTGGTATTTGGTTAATCCCGAAGGTGGGAAAATTAGTTTTGCCAAGATTTATGAACGAAAGGGCGTACTTTTAGGAATAATAGGAGCTTTATTTTTTGCTTTTTCTTTTCCTTTTGACAAGAAAGCGGTTATAACCTCATCGGCTTTGTTTTTTTCAGCAGTTTATCTGATTGTTGTTGGATTTACTAGTTTGATTATTTATATAGTTCAGAAAAAAGATTTCTTAATTCACAGAGATTTGAAAACAAACTGGCGCGTCATTTTTTTGATGGTTTTTGTTAATATTGCGGCCTTTTTCCTGACCACTCAAGCCCTAAATTATACTTTGGCCGCTTATGCCGCTAGCGTTAAGCGGCTCTGGTCATTTTGGGCAGTTATTTTAAGCGGGTATTTTCTTCAGGAGAAAAATATAAAAGAAAGACTGCTTGCCACTGGAATAATGATGGCCGGGATTTTAATCACGAGTTTATTTGGATAAAATAGGGTAAATTCATCGCGAAAATGTTACCACATCTAACAATTTGGGCAGTCTGCAAAGATCCTGGCGGTATAGCCAACATATTGCCGGTTGTTGATGCTTTGACGGCGGCTGGTCATACAGTTAGACTGTTTGCTGACGGCAAGGCCGTGGATCTTTTGCCTCGGCTTGGCCGCGACTTTTTTGCGCGTAAGTCAGTTGAAGATTTTTTGCATCACTTTTTCAATGAGCGGCCTGATATTTTTTTGACCAGCATGTGTTCTGGCGGCGGTATTGGCCGCGATTTAGTGCCCCATCTGCGAAGTGTTTGTCCGATCATAGCCCTTCAAGTCACCTATGGCGCTTACTTGCTTACCGATTGGTCGGAGTTCCGTTTTCGGCCCGATTTCATTTGCATCAACGACGAAGTCGGTGCCCGCATTGTGCGTCAGGCCTGGCCTTATATGCCTGCCGACAAGATAAAGATTACCGGCTATCCGGCATTGGATAAGTATCACGGCTATAACATTGCCGATGTTGTCGTTAAGACGCGTCAAACTCTCCAGCTTGAGTCGGGGAAACCGATTGTTGTATACTTCGGCCAAGTCGATCGGGCAGGAGAAGTGCTTCAGGAAGTCGTCGCGGTTCTGAATGAGCTACAGAGGAATCTCTATTTTATTCCACGCCAACATGACCGAATGACAATCGATGCGCCTGACCAAGTGCCGTATTGGCAGGCGGCACTGACTGATTTTAAGGGCGGGACATTGGTTAAGGATACATCAGCAGTTGAGACGGCTTCACTTTTGGCATCAGCCGATGTGGTCTTGGCGATGTACTCAATGGTCTTGACCGAAGCAGCCGTTTTGCATAAGCAAAGTATCGCTGTCTTGTATCCTAATGTCGGCATGCACCAATTCTTAGCTGAAACCGGAGGTATTATGCTCGAATTTCCGCTGGTAACTTTGGGTTGTGCCGTCAAGGCGTCATCGCGAGAAGAACTAAAAGACGCTCTTATCGCCGCTCTTAGTCGAGGTTTGGGATTAGAAGCTAATCAGTCTCGTTATTTTTCAATCGATGGCAAAAATACACAAAGAGTCGTTGAAACAATTATCCATGCAGCCAATAATCGTTTTTGATTTTGACGGTGTTATTGTCTTGGGTTCAGAACGCACTAAGCAGAGGTGCTGGCTTGAGCTGTTTCAGCCGCAAGGCGAGGAGGCCATTGCGGCTTTACTTAGGGCGCTTGAGCGTCATAGTCAGGGCCGGGGTTCGCGCTATGATATAATTCGCGATGTACTCCATAACTTAGGTGTGCCCGAAGAGCGAATAGCCAAACTTGTTAATGATTACTGCGACGAATACGCTCAAAAAGTTCAGGCAGGAATTTTAGCCGAAGGCATTCGAAACGAAGACAGGCGTGCCTTAGATTTTTTGGCTCAAAAAGCCATCCTTTTTATTAATACTACAACCCCTCAGGCGGCGATGGAAGAAATCTTGGATAAGCTCGGCATCAGTCATTTATTTAAAGGAATTTATGGTCCAGGCCTTCAAGGGCAAATTTCAAATAAAACTGATACCCTGCAAGCCATTAGTCAGCAAGCATCTCGGCCGATCAAAGACATTATTTTTATCGGCGACGGGGAGGGGGATCGCAAAGCGGCCACCGAAGCTGGTTGTAAATTTATTGGCATCGGCAATGACGACAACCACTGGACTGAAACCGAACACGAATTTCCGGTAGTCAGTTCAGTTGCCGAAGCCGCGGCCCATTTATTTCCGGACTTTTCAATAAAAATACCTGACTATGGCAGTTAGACTCTCAGTCTTTACGCGGCTACCGGGATTTGCTATATTCTTTGAGTAAAATTTTTTTATGAAAAAACAAATTCGTACGCTCGCTATCATTCCTGCCCGCGGCGGTTCAAAAAGCATTCCTTATAAGAATATTGCGGCCATAGGCGGCAAGCCGTTGATTTACTACACGATTAAGGCCGCCAAGGACGCAAAACTGCTTGATGCTTTCCTCGTTTCGACTGACGACGAGAAAATTGCCAAAGTCGCCAGAAAATACGGCGCTGATGTTCCTTTTCTTCGCCCGGCCAATCTTTCGACCGACAATGCCGTTGACATTGATTATCTCAAGCATGCGGTCGAGTGGGTTGAAAAAGAGCGCGGCTGGACTCCGGATATTATTGTAAATCTTCGGCCGACAGCGCCGTTGCGCACCGGCAGAGATATTGATCGAGCTATCAAGATGATGGACGATACCGGCTGCGATTCGATTAAGACGGTCAATGCCCCCTATGAAAATCCCTTCAAGATGTGGCTAATGGATGATAAGACCGCAAAAATGAAGCCGCTTATCAGGACTAAATGGTACCCCAAGCTTTTTACTGATGTGCCGCGTCAGTGGCTGCCTAAGCACTACTGGCAAAATTGCATCGTTGACGCCACCCGGGCAAAGTTTATTAAAAAGGGCAGGGTCTTCGGCCCGGATATCCGCGGCATCGCCACCGACCCTCGCAGATCAATTGATATTGACGAGCCAGCCGATCTCAAGCGCGCCAGCCAAAGAATGAAGGAATTAGCTAACGATGAATCTTAATTTGAGTCAAAAATTCGATTTCAACGACCTTTTTGTGTTTGAGCTCGCAAATAACCATCAAGGGTCTGTGGCCCATGGGAAAAAAATCATTGACGCCATGACTTTGATTGCTAAAAAACATAACCTAAAGGCCGCAATTAAATTCCAGTTTCGAGATCTTGATACATTTATCCATTCCAAACATTTAAAGAAAACTGACAACAAACATGTTCCTCGGTTTTTATCAACGGCCCTCTCTGACAAGCAGTTTAAAGAACTTATAGAATATGCCCAGAGAGCAGAGTTTATTATTATAGTGACGCCGTTTGATGAGCCGTCCGTAGCGCTTGCAGAAAAACTGAGTGCAGATATCCTTAAGGTCGCGAGCTCTTCGGCGAAAGATTGGCCGCTTCTTGAACGCATAGCGAGTACGGGCAAGCCGGTCATCGCTTCCACTGGCGGCCTTTCGATTAAAGATACTGATAATCTTGTAAGCTTTTTTGCTCACCGCTATGTGCATTTTGCGATTATGCATTGTGTCGCTGTTTATCCTACGCCTCTGGATAAACTTCAACTTGAACGCATCAGTATATTTAAAAAACGCTATCCGGATATTGTAATCGGGTATTCCACGCACGAAGAACCGGATAATTTTGAGGCGATACTTGGAGCATATGCAAAAGGGGCGCGGATTTTTGAAAAACACGTCGGAGTGGCAACAGACAAAATTAAGCTGAATGCTTACTCGGCTACGTCGGAGCAGGTTTCTAAATGGATAGAAGCGCATAAGAGAGCTCAACTGGCAGACGGAACGACATTTGTTGGTTCTATAAGCAAAGATGAGAAACAGGATTTAGAGTCATTAATGCGCGGCGTGTTTGCAAGAAAAACACTCAAAAAAGGCAAAACGTTAAAATTAGACGACATTTATTTTGCATTTCCAATGGAGTCTGGCCAACTCACAAGCGGTCAATTCAAAGAAGGGATGATTGCAGACAGATTATATAAAAGGAACGAAGCACTCTCAAATAGAATTAAAAGTAATTATCCAACTGGCAGAACCATTATTTATGAATCTATTCATGATGCAAGGGGAATGCTTAACGAAGCTAGAATCTCGGTAGGAATTGATAATGATGTTGAGTTATCCCATCACTACGGAGTAGAAAGATTTCGTGAATACGGGGTATTGATTATTGATTGCATTAATCGCGAATATTGCAAGAAAATCTTGGTTCAATTTCCCGGTCAAAAGCATCCGGTTCACCACCACAAAAAAAAGGAAGAGGCATTTCATGTTTTATCGGGAGAATTAGATATTAATCTGGCCGGCAGAATCAAGAAACTGTATCCCGGCGATGTTCAGGTGATTCAGCGGGGAGTGCCGCATTCTTTTTGGACAGACACCGGAGCCATTTTTGAAGAAATATCAACTACCCATCACAACGAAGATTCAATATATGAAGATCAGGCAATAAATAAAATACCTCGTGAAGAACGCAAGACCAAGCTTATTAATTGGGGCATTCATCAGTTTGACTGATCTCTTCGCTTAAGTTTTTATTGACAGATTTGTTTACTTAGTGTAATGTGTTTTCAAGCGATTGGCCCTTCAAAAGGAGGTTTAGATGCTGAAACAGGGCGATACGCTTTTGTTCGTTTCCAAAGATATGGGTGGAGCGAATGTCGGGATTCCTTTAGTTCGACTGGCTATAGAATCCGGCTATAAGGAGGTGGTAGTCGCCGAAGGCCTGGCGGCCGGCAAGTACGAAGATGCCGGTTTCCGTCTCTACTTCAAGGGGACCGTCAACTTCTCTGACGAACCTTTTAGCCTTGATGCTGAAAGGGTCGTCCAGAAACTCGAGCCATCCGCGGTCGTCACCACCTTGGGTGTGCCGATTTACTTGGAGCAGGAATTTGGCTTCGCGGCCAACCATCTCGGAATCCCCCTTGTTTTTCTGGAGGATTTCTGGGGGGTTCACATTCGGAGCCAGGCCAAGCCTGACCTGGTCCTTTCGATTGACCAGAGGGCTTCTGAAATCGCCCGAGAGAGGTACGGTAGCGTACCCACGATAGCGGTTGTCGGAAATCATGCCGTCAGCAATGCTTTAAGGCTTGAAGTTCCAAGTGAGCTTCAAGAAATTGTCGGCGGTCTGCGGAGGAAGTTTGGCCGTGTTCTGGTCTGTACAGTATACGGCACCCATGGTTCCAAACAAATCCAGTTGTTGAAGGAGTGTTTGAATAAGACTCCTGACTGGGTTTTGATTCCACGCTTCCATCCAAAGATGGTTAACCTTCCGGGGCCAACCGGAAAGACCTTTGGCGACGAATGGCATGAGCTCCTCGAGGAGCTCGGCGAAAGAGTGGTGTATGTCGAGTCGAAGGTAAGCGACCCTCTGGTTGGCTTGGCAGACGCCACCTTGTCTGATTTCTCAACGATGCTCACGACGTCCCTGGCCTTCGGTCGCCCGGCGATCTCGGTAGTCACGCCGGAAGTCAGGGAAACGATGAAACAGGAGATAGGCTTTACTTCCCATCCGTTGGTCGAGCCGGGTTTGGTCAGAGAAGTCGCCGAACCCTGCAACTTGTCAGACCACCTGCGTGAGCCTGATCCGTCAAAGGTTCAACAGTATCTTCAACCGTATTGGCCCGATAAAGCCCTTCGGGCTATCGAAGCTCTTTAGAAAAGAGGTGATTCACATTCACAAGTCTCTTGGATAAAGCAGATGATATCCAAGAGACTTTTTGTTTGAAAAAAAGTTTTTTATTTCATCCGGTAGAAGTAAGACTGCGGATTTTCAATAAGTTTTTCAGGAGAATCTTCTTCTAATATTTTTCCCTTTTTTAAAACAATTAACCGGTCGCAGTTCATAACCGTGGAAGGCCGGTGAGCGATGATTAAAATAGTCATTTTGCCCCTAAGATTTTTAATTGACTGCTGGATTAATTTTTCCGATTCGGCATCAATGGCGCTGGTGGCCTCGTCTAAAATCAGAATTTCCGGTTTTCTGGCCAGAGCCCTGGCTAAAACTATTCTTTGTTTTTGCCCTCCCGAAAGTTTTACTCCTCTTTCGCCGACAACTGTGTCGAATTTTTCAGACAATTCCGTCACGGTATCGTAAATATTGGCCATTTTTGCCGCCTCAATAATATCTTTTTCGGAAACAGATTCATTATAGAAACGAATATTATTTTTTATCGAATCGTTGATTAAAAATATATCTTGTGGCACATAGCCTATTTTTTCTCTCCATTCTTTCAGGTCAACACTTTGGATATCCTTACCGTCTATAAGTATTACTCCTTTTTGGGGTGTGAAAAGGCGCAGCAGCAAATCAACGACCGTAGTTTTGCCTGTTCCTGATGGCCCCACTAAACCGATAGTTTCTCCTTTTTTAATAGATAAGGTCAGTCCGGAAACTATTTTTTTGGCTGGGCTGTACGAAAAAGAAACAGCGTCAAATTTGATAGCGTTATTAAAACTGAAATTTTCCTTTCCGGAGTCGGCTTCCATGTTTTCAATTGCGTTTTGGCGGTATTCTAGGACAGCTTTAAGATAGGGGGTTGATTGATTTATGTCTTGAATATGGGTTTGCATTGATTGGATAAACATGAACATTTTTTGAATCAGGAAGATAACCACGGCAAAAGCGGCGATATTAAACGCCGGTGACTTATATGAAAAAGCAAAAAGCAGGGCAATCACTATAAATGCCATTGGTTCTATAAAAGAAACGCCAGCCTCTCTGTAAAAGCTTGATTTTATTTCCGCTTCTTTTAGTTTTTTAAAATATTCTTTGCCCCTTTGAATCACGGCATTCTCCGAAGCGGTTGATTTGACCGCCTTCATCCCTATGATATTTTCGCTGATATGATGGCTTGATAATTTTTGGATACTAGCGGTTTCTTCAGAAAGTTTTTTGATTTTGTAGTAGACTGGTTTTAAGATGAAGAGCAGAATTATTCCCAAAGCAATAGTCAGTAAAGTGAAATTTACCGAAATTGCCAAGGCGACCAAAGCATACATCAGGAAACTCGTAAAAAGGAGAATAAAACTGCTGATTAGGTTAAGTAACGAGGTGCTTACATAGACATCCCGGATAAGAATTGTTTCTAACTGGCCGATTTTCTGTTCAAGGAGATGCGGCCAGGAAGATTTGAGAGTCAGATCAACAAGATTATTTCTTGTTTCTTCTCCGAATTGAGCGAGGATTTTGTTGGTTACGTATTTTGCCGTAAATTGGACCAGTCCCTTTAGAATAAACAGGAGGGCGATGAAGAAGATGAGAAATAGGGGAGTAAAAGGCACATTTAAAAAGTTAAAGACATTTTCAATTATTCGGGAGATAAAATTAATTTCTTCCGTTGGCTGCGCCGTAATTAAAAAAAACAAAGGAATTACCGCCCCAATCCCGACGCTCGCAAAAAGACCACTCAAAAAGCCAAGAGTCGTTATTAAAACCACTCTTTTTTTATATTTTTTGAAGCCGGCCAACAGAAGACGAGTTGTATTTCTTATCCTTTTTAGATCCATAAACATCGGTCATACAATCATTACCAGCCAGTTGCCGAGAGAATAGTTTTAATTGTTTTTAAAATAATTGCTAAGTCTATGGTAAGAGATCTGTTTTTTATGTAATACAAATCATACTGGAGTTTTTCTTTCGTGTCGTTGCTATCGAGATCCTTTCCATAGTTAATCTGGGCCCAGCCAGAAAGGCCCGGCCTGACCAAAAGCCGTTCTTCGTAAAACGGAATTTCCTTTTTCAGTTTTTCCGTGAACTCCGGCCTTTCGGCCCTTGGCCCGACCACCGACATTTCACTTTTCAGGATATTTATTATTTGCGGTAATTCATCCAGACGCGTCTTTCTCAAAAATTTTCCAAATTTAGTTACCCGCGGATCTTCTTTTTGAGCCCAGACCGCGCCGTTTTGTTCGGCGTTTTCAATCATTGTTCTGAATTTTATGACTTCAAATATTTTTCCTCCTTTGCCGACCCTTTTTTGCCGGTAAAAGACCGGTCCGGCCGAGGCAAACTTTATTGTTAGAGCCGCAACAGGGAATAAAACCAAAAGGACTGCCATTCCGAATAAAGCCAAGATTATGTCGGAAATTCTTTTTAAAAGTTCGTGCAGCCGTTTTTCTCCGCGGGAAATGTTCTCCAGGAACCAGAGCTGGTTTATGGTTTCAAGCGGCACTTTTTTCATTATTTTTTCATAGGCACTGGCCAGGTTTATAAACTGAACATTTCTTTTGCCGGCTTTGTAGAAAACATCAATTATATCAGGAAGTCGATATGATTCGGGGCTTAAAATTATGGTATTTATATGTTCACTGTCTATTATTCTTTCTATGTCTTTGGCGCCGCGAACCTGCCTGAAATCCACGTTTTGAAACGAGAACGCCGCCTGTTCCGAAACATCAAGGGCGTATTTTAAGTTGTATCCGTACTGGGGGTTTCGATTTAAAAACTTGGCTAAATCATAAGCAAGTTGATTGAAGCCGACGATTATAGTATTATTTCTGAAGGTTTTGCCTAAAACTTTGTTGTAAAGCCAGCGCCATAATGAGATTAGTCCGGTGAAGACGGCGATATAAATCAAAAGATTTCTTCGCGGCGCGATTTGGATATCCGGAATGAGGTAGAAAAAAATAACCGAAATGGTTGCCGATATGGCGATTGAAGTGAATAGAGAAGAGTAAAATTCGGCAGAATTTTTGGTATAATTCAGTTCGTAAAGATTGGCAATATAAAAAACGACGATCCAGAAAATGAAAAGAACGGAAAAAGGAAATAGATGGGTAGAAATCTGGGAGTTGAAATTCTGGCCGTAGCGGATAAACAGGGTTAAATAAAGAGAAAAATAGAGTATCGCGACGTCGCCTAAGAAAAGGAAGAACCGTTTCATTTACCATTTAAGTATCATTTTATTTTTTTTATGTCAAACGATAAAAATGTCAAAGCCGGTTTGGAAAATATCGTAAAATATGGAATATATCTGACAGTTCTTATCCCCTTGGTGATATTCAGCGAGTTCATATCTCCTTTCCATTTCGGAAAAGTGCTGGTTTTCCGTTCATTAATTGAGATTTTGGCTGTTTTTTACGTCATATTATTAATCAGGCGCGGCAAGGCCTATCTGCCGCCCCGGACCCCTTTATTCTGGACAATCACTTTTTTTACTTTGGCTTTCGGTCTGACAACTTTTACCAGTGTTAATTTTTATCAGAGTTTCTTCGGAACCCTTGAAAGGATGGGCGGCTGGTTTAGTTTTATTCATTTTTGGCTCTTTTTCGTCATTGCTTCGGCGGTTTTGAGAGAAAAGAAGGATTGGCTTATCTTTATTAAACTTTCTCTGGTGGTCAGCATACTCTCGGCGCTTTATGGATTTTTGCAAAAAACCGATTTGCAGTGGGTCATTGGTTCTGGCGGCAGAGCAAAGATTTTTGGAACGATCGGGAATCCGGCGCTTTTTGCCGGATACATCATTGTCAATGCTTTCTTGGCATTAATGCTTTATTTTAAACCCCAAAATTCCAAAAATGAAAAAATATTTTACGCCGCCGTATTTTTAATTGACGCTTTTGCTGTTTTACTGACCGGAGTCAGGGGTTCAGTTTTAGGAATCGTGGCTGGTGCCGTTTTATTCGGTTTTCTTTATTCAATTAATTTGGGTTCCTTAAAAATAAAAAAATATACCATCTATTTTCTGATATTGGTAATCGTTGCCATTGGAGTTTTATATTCTCTCCGCAACATGGATTTTGTTAAAAATAGCCAATATCTTTCCCGCTATGCCGACATTTCTCCGAAATCCAGAACGGTCCAAACCAGGGTTTGGGCGTGGGAAGCGGGATTTAACGGCTGGAATGATTCTTTTAAAACGATAATTTTGGGCTGGGGGCCTGAAATGTTCAATGTTCCTTTTTCAAAATATTTCAATCCCAATTTCGTTTCATTAGGTTCGGAAACGTTGTTTGACCGGGCCCACAACCAGTTTCTCGAAGTTCTGTTCACAATGGGTTTAGTCGGTTTTCTGGCTTATGTTTTAATTTTTAGTTATGCATTCAGAGGCTTGAATAAATTAAATTCTAATCCAGAAGACAAGGTCTTTAAGACAGGCCTCATATCCACTCTTGTTGCTTATATGATTCATAATTCTTTTATTTTTGACACTTCGGCGAATTACGTTATGTTTTTTATTACGCTTGGGTTTATTAATCTACTGACCATCGCCAACGATCAACAACCGGAAGCCAATCCAATAACCGTAAAATCTAAAAGTATTCTGGCGAATTTTGTCGGCGCCATTTTAATGGTTGTTATAATTTTGTCCATCTATTTTTTTGAAGTTCTGCCGGCCAAGGCCAACTATGCGACTACCCGGGCAATTGTTGCTTCTTGGGGGAGCGACCATGATTTGGCTTATCAGAAGTTCAAAGAAGCAATGAGCTATGATACTTTTGGCAAATATGACATTCGTCATCGTTACGGTCAGTATATTCTTGAGAGAACCAACAGTCAGGGGGTAACGGACGAAAAAACGAAAGAACGGCTTTTCACGGCCATAGAAAACATTAAAAAGAACGCCGAAGAATCGCCTCAGGATTATCTTCCTTATTTATACATAAGCCGTCTTTATATAATGCTCGGCAAGGCCGATCCAAAGTCGCCTTATAATGATTTGGCCCTGCAAAACAGCTTGAAGGCTCTTGAAATTTCTCCGACTTTTGTCAGAACTTATTATGAAATTGCCCAAGCCTATCTTAATAAAAAAGATTATCAAAAAACGATAGAATGGTTTGAAAAGGTGGTTCAGCTGAATCCGGAGATAAAACTTTCTTATTGGTATTTAGGGATGACTTTAGCTCAATCCGGCCAGCTTCAAAAAGGCGCTCAAGTCATAGAAAACTCCGGGTACGAATATAAATCAAACGAGACCGATGCCTTGAGAATGGTGGATCTTTATTTTAAATTGGGGAATTACAAAAAGCTTGCGGAAATATACGAGGCATTGGTTAAATTAAATCCGCGAGATCCCCAGTATTATGCTTCTTTAGCGGCAGCCTATAAGCAATTAGGAGAGATAGACAAAGCCATCAAAGCGGCCCAGACAGCGGCCCAGATTGATCCGACATACGCCAAAGAAGCCCAGGATTTTATAAACTCCCTCCGGTAATTTGAATGATGAAAAAGCTATTCTGTCTTTTCGCTTTTTTTTCTTTGTTTGGTTTTTTAATTTCCGGTTCTGTTCAAGCCGACAACCTTAACCAGAGGGCGATTTTCAGCATAAATTCGGAATACGAATACTTGGGCCGGTCAAACGTTCCGGCCACTTTGAGAAAAATTTCAGATCGTGCCTATTGGTATGTTTCCGATGATTACTGGAATGAAATTTCCGAACCCCAGAGAAATTCATTTCTACAAAAATTGAACGAGCTGGCTCAGGAATTCGACGGCAGAATTTATCCGGTTGAAACAAATTTTTGGGGGCCAGAACCGAATCCGGGAATTGATAACGATCCCAAAATCACTGTTTTCATAACCCGGCTGGTTGATTATGCCGGCGGTTATTTTGATTCGAGCCATCTTTACAGAAAGGCCCAGATTCCGGAATCGAATGAGCGGGAAATGATTTTTTTAAATTCGATTTCGCTCATTAACGGCCGGGCCAAGATTTTCTTGGCCCACGAATTCCAGCACCTTATCGCTTTACAGCAAAAAGACATTTTAAGAAACGCGACTGAAGATATCTGGTTAAACGAGACTCGGGCCGAATACGCCCCCCGTCTTCTTGGCTATGATGATATTTATGGCGCTTCCAATATCAGAAGGAGAGTTTTGGCTTTTCAGCAAAATCCTTCTGACCCTCTGGGTGAATGGAAAAACCAGTCTTCTGATTACGGCGCCGTAACTTTGTTTATGTATTATCTGGTCGATAATTACGGAGACAGAATACTTTTGGATACTTTAAAAAGCGACAAAACCGGCATTGAATCATTTAACGAATTCCTGCTTTTGAATAATTTTACTGAAAATTTTTCAGACATTTTTTCAAATTGGACGGTAACCAATGTTTTGAACGATGAAACTGTTAATCAAAAGTTTGTTTACAAGTCGGAAAATCTGGATGGTTTCAGAATTTCTTCAAATCAAAGTTATGGCATCTCCGGCATCGATGACATTATTTCCATTTCCGGTTCAGTGAAAGACTGGCAGCCGGTTTGGTACGAATTTTCCACTCCGGTCAATTCCGGCGCTGGTCTGAACCTGAAGATTGAGTTTTCGGCGGATTCCGGGACGAATTTCAGGATTCCTTACATCGCTTATAAAATCAACGGTCAGAAAGATTTTGGTTTTATAGCCCTTGACGGTTCGAGCGGCTCTTCATTCTTAAAAAATTTCGGCTCCGAAATTTATAAAGTCGTTTTGATACCGGCAAATCATTCAAAGATTTCCGGCTTCACCGAAGACGATCCGGCGTCGTCTTTTAATCTTAAAGTTCAGCTGACTGCCGAATTTCAGGAAGTTTCGCCGCTTCCCGCGCCCCAGCCGCCATCTGCCGCATTATCAATTCAGGATTTGCTTGATCAAATTGCGGTTTTGCAAAGCCAAATTGCCCGGTTAAAGCAGGAAGCCGTAACTCAATCCGAGCCGCCGCCAGTCGATGTTCTTAGCCGCAATCTGTTCATCGGTTCTGCCGGAGATGATGTCCGCTGGCTCCAGGATTTTTTGATTAAAGAGGGAGTTTATCCTGAGGCGCGGATTACCGGATATTTCGGAGCGTTGACCAGAAATGCGGTTATCAGGTTTCAGAAAAAATACGGAATTTCGCCCCAGATTGGGTATGTTGGAGCAAAGACAAGAACAAAGATAAATATTTTGCTTTTAAATTGATTTTGTGATGTAATATATAGGCAACTTAAAAATCCGTTTTTCAAGGAGAAATGCCATGCTGAAACGAGTCGTTCTTCCGGCTCTTTCGGCGGTGTGGAAAAATCGCGTCAAGGCCGTGATTCTCGTTGGAATCGCGGTCGGCGTGCTTTTCGTCTGTTGGGTTACCCGGCCAGCTGGCAACGTCTATCTGAGCTGGCGGGTTCTGGATACCGGGAATACCCGCTACCCGGTATATTGCGGGACCGATGTCCGGTCTCTAAACACGGCGGCCCGGTTCAATTACTGGACCGGAGCAGATGAAGTCATCGTGTTGGGCCGGAGTCGTCTCCGGGTCTTTCTCGACGACTTCGATTCCAACTTCGAGGAGGTGTGGATTCCGGTTTTTTCGGTGTCGCCTGACGGCCGACACCGCCTTTCTCAGGCGGTGATCAGAAGCGGTCGAGTCCCGAAGTGGGTGGATCTCGAAGAATGGCCTCTTCGGGTCCGGAAGGTCCGGGATTCCGCCGTCCATTCGATGCGGTGGAGGGATCGCGACGAGCGGCTCCCATGTTTTTGATTTTTCAGAGATGGTGTCAGGACAAGGCTTCACCGCCGCGTCTTGGCACCGTTTTTTTTATCTGTTAAGCTTTTTACTGCTTCTATTATGAGTATTTTCCAGAAAATTTTCGGCGACGCCAATCAAAGGTATTTGAAAAAAAACCAGCCGTTAGTGGAAAAAATAAACAAACTGGAAAAAGAATCCGGGCAGTTTTCCGGCGTCCGGCTAAAAGAAAAGACTGAAGAATTCAGAAAGCGGCTGGCCAAAGGCGAAATCCCTGATGATTTATTGCCTGAAGCCTTTGCCGCGGTCCGCGAAGCGGCTAAAAGGACTTTGGGCCAGCGGCATTTTGACGTTCAGTTAATCGGCGGGATTGTTCTGCATCAAGGCAAAATTGCCGAAATGAAAACCGGCGAGGGTAAAACTTTGACTTCGACCTTGGCG
>Ga0209541_10005804_pt1 | contig 21389 bp, 17 predicted proteins | sample RifCSPlowO2_01_FD_184027 | JGI IMG/M metagenome (GOLD analysis project Ga0209541, IMG submission 184027) | Groundwater microbial communities from Rifle, Colorado - Rifle CSP2_plank lowO2_0.1 (SPAdes) (version 2) | ecosystem: Environmental > Aquatic > Deep subsurface > Groundwater | place...
CGCTCGCTCCCCCTCCCTGCGCTGCGCTGCGGTCGGGTCGCTCGCTCCTTTTCGGCATAACGGCTTCGGAAATAATTCCGGTTCTGCTCGTCGCTCGCTGACGCTCGCGACTTCGCATAACACAGAATACGCGAAATTGCCTTTCGGTATTTCTCCGCTCCGCTCCGAAATCCCTCCGGCAACTTCGCTTATTCCGAAGCCGTTGTGCAATATTGTTAAATTTAAACTATGCAAGAAAAAACCCGAAGTGACGTCTTTATAAATATATCTAAATTTAAACAAAACTTGGTGTGGAAAACTTAAACTTGACATGATATGTTTTATATGATAAATTATATACATAAACGCCTCATCCAGCCCTCGGGTCCGATGAGGTTTTTTTATAAAATATATGTCTACCATTTTATTTATTGATGGAGAAAATTTTAAGAGAAAAATTAAAGATGTCTTCGTGGGCGAAAAAATTATTAAAGAAGAAGATGAGATAGAGTGGACAAAATTTGATTTTAAGGGACTTTTTGATCAAATTCTACAGGGAATTAATATTGATCGCAGAATTTTTTATTTCGCCAGAATAAATAAACATCCGTCCACTCTGGAAAAATCAGAAGTTTTAATACAAAAAACTAGAAGCTTAAAAACTTATCTTGAAAATCAAAGTTTTGAAGTTATTCTGGCTGGCAATATCAGGGGTTACCCTACGGAAAAAATAGTGCAAGATAAAAAACACTTTTATTTGGTAAAAGAGAGGCGATAATTTTTAAAGAAAAAGGAGTTGATGTTCGTATAGCAGTTGACATAGTTTCTATGTCATGCGACAATTCTTTAGAAACTGTTATATTAGCCAGCTCTGACTCTGATTTACAACCAGCTATAAAGGAAGTGACTAAAAGAAATAAAACTTGTATTTATGTAGGGTTTGAAAATTCACCAAATAAAGGAATAACTTATACCACCAACAGAACGATTTTAATAAGAAATTCAGAAATTATAAATAACTATCAAAAACCCTTAATTTAAAAGTGAAATATTTTATATAATTGTGGCGAAAGAATATTTTTCCTAGAAAAAGTGGCAAAGAAAAATAATTATATTTCAAAAAACTGGATCCCGCATCAAGTGCAGGATGACAAGAGAGTAGGAATAACATAAAAAGGGATCCCTCGACTGCGCTCGGGATAACAATTAATTAACATGGGATTGCTTCGTTCCCTGCCTGCCGACAGACAAACTCGCAATGACAAAACTTTATAAACTTTACAAACTTTCAACTTTATAAACTATCCTCCCCATGCTTACTTATATCCTCTTAATCTTAGGTTTTGTCTTTTTGATCAAAGGAGTGGAATTACTGATTGACGGCTCAACTTCCTTGGCTAAAAGATTCGGGCTTTCCGATTTGGTTATCGGCCTGACTATTGTGGCTTTTGGCACTTCGGCGCCGGAATTGGTAATTAATCTGATTTCTAATTTCCGCAATTTAGCCGATTTGACTTTAGGTAATATTATCGGCGCTAATATTGCCAACATACTTTTAATCGGAGGACTGGCTGCCTTAATTGCTCCCATTCAAATTCGAGGTAAAGCGGTTTCTAAGGAAATTGTTTTGGGTTTATTAGCTTTAATAGCTCTGCTACTTTTTGCCAATGATTTTTTCTTAAATAATTCGCTGGAAACTTATATCAGCCGCTGGGACGGCTTGTTTTTAATAATTCTTTTTTCGGTTTTTCTTTACTATACTTTTGGTTTATCTAAAGCCGATGTCAAAGACATACCGGAATATACAGCTCAAAAATTGGATGTCTCTTTAGCTTATGTTATTTTGGGCATCGGCGGTTTGATAGTCGGCAGCAAGTGGATAATTGATGGCGCTCTAACCATTGCCATCGATTTAAACTTTAGCCAAGGTTTGATTGGCTTGACGTTACTAGCGGTTGGCACCTCCTTGCCGGAACTCGCCACTTCACTGATAGCCGCTTTCAAGAAAAAGGGTGATTTGGCCATTGGTAATATTGTCGGTTCTACCGTCTTTAATATTTTCGGCATCATCGGCTTAAGCGCTTTGATTAGGCCGCTGCCGTTTAATAATTTATTAAACACCGATATTATTATTGCTTTAGGCGCAACAGTTTTACTTTTTTGGTTCGTTTTAACTGGCAAAAAAGAAAGAGATATTGAACGCTGGGAGGGTTTGGCCTTATTTTGCCTGTATTTGGTTTATTTGAGTTTTTTGATTTGGCGAGGTTAAATGTCAAAAAAACAAGAAAACAAGAAAAAATTATATTACTTGTCATTGTGAGATAGTCCGCCTTAAGCGAACGACTGAAGCAATCTCATTTTTATTACAAGAGAATATAAAACATGGAATTACTTCCCTCATACCAAGTGCGTGGTCGCAATGACTATTAAAAAACCGCCAACACCTGTTACAGTATTGACGGGCGATTGAACGCCGTCTATCGCTAGAGCTGGTAAACCAGCGCGTGGTCGGCCTTGACACTGACGCCATAACCCTTGGCCCGCCAGTCGGCGATGGCCTGGCGATGGTCGAGGCCAGCGCCGAAGACAATCACTCCGACCTGCTTGAATCCTTGTTCAGCAAAACTCTTAAAGAGAGGCATGGTCTTTCTTGCTCCTTTTAATTGGCTTCGCTTTTGGCGAAGCAGTTGAGATTGAAATGTGTTTTATTACTACTTTTAACAGTATATCATGTAATAATACTTTTGTCAATAGTTTAATATTATTTTGTCTTATTTTAGCTAATTTTACTATTTATTTTAAGTTTATATTGTTTATAAGCCAGCCAGCCGATAATAACACCCATAAAAATTATGATAGCAATAAAATACTGGTTCACTTGATTGGTTGGTTTGTTGCTTTCTTGGACGGCTTGCTCACCCTTAACACTGCCGATTTTCAAGATATCGGTATCATATCTGGGCAAGAGGCGATAACCATTTTTGGTCTGGGAAACAATGCCCACCACTTCCACCTTATCACCCTCGGTGAAAATTGATTTATTGATATTGGTGGAGGCCTTAATATAGATCACAACTTCATCGGTGCCATCATCAATAAAAACATAATTGCCGCGCGTTTCAATCACCTCGCCGGTTATTTTGACTAATTTACCTTCAATTTCTTCGTCAATTTCAGCCAGAGAAACGGCCGTCGGCAACAGCTCGGTTTTCTGACCGATAATTTTAATATCGCTTTGGCTTTTAATTTTTATCCTTTTCTCCAAAGCGCCCTCTGATATTTCACCCACAACTTCCACTCTATCGCCAACCACTAAAACGGGAAAATCTTTTTTATAAGAATAGACCTGAATATCTTCATCGGCCAGATAAAATATCTGCGAGCCCAAAACACCGGGCTCCACCGCCACCGTGCCGGTAATTTTAACTAATTGGCCGGAGTTGGAATTTTTAGAGGTAATTTCTGCCGCTTCAATTTCATTGACATCACCCGGTGTGGGCGCCGAAGTTACTTGCCACTTATTATCACTGGTTAAGGCGTAAGCTAAATCCTCTTTGATATTTTTATATTCAATTTCGCTGACTGTTTCTTTGAGAGGATTAATCAGTCGCGCTTTGTCAGTATCGTTATTTAAAGCTAAGCCGGTAGTTTTTCTGAAAAACGCCAGATGCTCTTGTGAAGCAATGGTTAAGTCGGTTATTTTATAAGGCCGGCTGCCGCCTTCAATGTCATCCAAGAACCAGCCACTTAAATCTACTTCTTCATTGGTAGGATTATAGATTTCTATAAATTCATCTTCGGTGTCAGCGCCGGCCGGGTTGGGGAAAATTTCAGTAATAATCAATTGGGGAAATTCGGTAATTGTTTTTTCTGGTTCGCTTACAGTTTTGGTTTCAACGGTAGTAGTGGCTAAATCACCAATAATATTAGGCAAGCCCTTGGTGGGATGATTGGTTATCCTGAAATCGTTGTAGTTAATGCCGCTATTTTGGCCATCAATGAATCTGGCCACAGCATCGGGGTCATTAGCCATCAGAGCGTTATCAAAAATATTGCCATCAGGCCAATTACCATAGACCACGCGATCAATGATACTGCCGTTAGGATCTTTTAAAACAATTAAATCGCCGCCATTATTCAAATTGCCTTTGGGGCTCTCTACTACTGCCATTTGGTGGCTATAAATTGTACCAATTAATTCGGTGACTTTACCTGAACCTTCTTCAATTTTCCAATTTTCCAGATTAATGGCATTAGGAGTGTTGTTATAAAATTCCACCCATTCGTTTTCACCGTCACTATGGTCGGATACAAATTCGTTGATAACCACATCGGCAAGATTAAAAGAAAGGATAACGGGTTGGCTGGTACCACCGCCAGTTGAACCAGTTGACGGTGGCGTTGGCGGATTGGCAGGATTGGCGGTAATTAAATTGGCGGAATTTTTAGTGGGCGTCGTAGTTAAAGAAAAATCACTGCTATCAGTATCGCTGTCTTGACCGTCAATTCTTCTAGCCACAGAATCAGGATCGTTGGCTATCGGCGCATTATCGGAAACATTGCCGTCGTCCCAAGAGCCGTAAGTTACCTGATCAATAATTGTCGCATCTTGTTTTAGAATAATTATATCGCCGTCATTGTTTAACTTATTGGTAGATAATTCTTGAATATAAAAACTATGAGCCGCTATTACGCCAGTTAAATTGGCAATAACGCCAACGCCGTCTTCCAAAGTCAAACCGTTAAGATTAAGGGTGGAAGTGGTATTGTTATACAATTCAATCCATTCTTTGGCGCCAGTTGTCGGATCAAAAACAAATTCATTAATAACCAGATCGTGGAGATTGATAATTGTCGGTGTAGTACTGGTAGCAGAAACCTGTACTGTCAAACTATCGGTGCTGGTGGCGCCATTGTCATCAGTGACTTTCAAAATAACCGAAAATAATCCTATAGTGTTATAGGCATGAGTGACTAAAGCCCCACCAGCTGAACCGCCATCGCCGAAATCCCATTGATAATCAATAATTGTGCCGTCACTATCGGTTGATCCACTGCCGTCAAAAGAAACTATTTCATTAATAATTGCTGACTGGTCACTGCCAGCGACAGCTACTGGGCTATTATTAGGCGCCAGATAAACTGAGTTGGCTGCCTTAGACGTACCGCCAGTGGTGCCGCTATCAGCCCAATTACTGGTTTGACTGGTAATTAAAGGATTAATCCTTTCCATAGTTTTTTTCTCATCATTGTTGCCGGCTGGCCAGCCCAAAGAAGCATCTAGAGAATCGATTAAATTATTACTGCTGTCCCTTAGCTCTAAAACCTCGCCGCTGTTGCCTAAAGCGCCAACGTAAATTTGGTCAGCCATAATACCTAAAACACTGTCATCGCTAGTTCGCTCCAATAAAAAATAATCATGGGCTTTGATGGTTTTGGTTTCTGCTAAAATAATATTAGGCGTGCCATCTTGGGCTATAATTGTCCAATTGGTTAAATCAATATCAACACCAGTATTATTGTACAATTCCAGCCACTCGTCATTGGCTGAAACAGTCGTGCCCATCCAGGCCAGTTCATTGATAACCACTGCCAAATTATTGGCTGATAAAGACATTGACGGAAATAAAAAAATTCCTGCTAAAATAACAGGAACAATAAAAAACTTCCTCAAAGACATAGTTTTATTATTTAAAAAATTAATGATTAATTATTCATTTCCACGGCACCATCAATGACTGTTAATTTAATTAGATTTTATCACAAATCAATAAAACAGCCAATCATTGATTGACACTTGTTGGAAATTTATGGTAATTTCAGAGACATCAGCACCTTTACAAAACAATCCAAAATTCTGTCTGCACTAATCCTGCCTGCGTAGACAGGGCTAGAGCGAGGCCAAGAAGGAGAACTCTCATGGCTCAAGCCAAGAAAGTTATTATCACTGGCATTCCCGGCAGCGGCAGCACTGATTTTTGCAACCGTTATGCCGCTTGGCCCGAGTTAAAGGTTAGAACCTATAATATGGGCGATATGCTGTTAAAAATGGCACAAGGCGATCCCAATAAGCCGCCGATTACCGTGGAGAATTTGCTTAATCTTCACCCTGGATTCTTAGATACTTTAAGAGATAGAGCTTTTGACCTGGCACTGTCGATGATAGCCGCCGAAGAATCAGCTTGCGACCGCATTTTAATAGATATGCACGGCCAATTTTTCTGGAACGATGTCTTAACCAACACTTATGACTGGAGCTACCTGACTGGAATTGACGCTGATATGTTTGTGACCATTATTGATAAGCCGTCAACTATCAAAAGCAGGCAAATGGCAACCGCCCATGGCCGATTACAGAACCACGATTTCCGCGACTTATTAATGTGGCAAAATGCCGAAGTTAATATCGCCAGCGGCTGGGCTGCCAGTTTTGGTAAGCCAATTTATGTTTTGCCTGCCAAGCAAGACCCGGCTACCATTGAAAGCTTACTTAAGAATGCTTTCTTGATTTATTTCCAAATGCCGATGACTGACGCCAATTCGGAAGCTAATGCCATGATCACGGCTTTCAAAGAAAAATTATTGGCCATCGGCCAAGAAATTAACGGTTTGCCGACGCCTTTAATTGATCCCAGAACCATTGATATTGAAACAGGCGAGGGCTTGTCCAAACGGGAAAAAAGAATGATCAGGATCCAGACGGTCCATCGCGACTTGAATTGGTACATCGGAGAAGCTACCGACCAAGTGGCTTATTACCCGCCAGGCAGCACTTTGTCTAAAGGTGTTAGCGACGAATCCACTCGCGGCTTTGAAACCGGCAAAAATATTTTTGTTGTCTATCCCAGCAGTCACATTTCTCCTTTTATGGATATCGCCACTAAAGTTTTTTCTTCGGAAACGGAATTTTTTGAGTTCTTTCCCAAGTATCTGAGAAAAAGAATAAAATCTCTTCAACGAGTAACTACAACTTAAAATCAAAATACCTCGAACCAAATCATTCGAGGTTTTTTTATACAAATTGTATTGACTTTTGGCTTAAAATACAATATAATATAAAGTGAATTTAAATTTAGTCGTTAACAGTTAATTGTTAATTGTTAATCGTTATTACATGTCAGAGTGGCGGAATTGGTAGACCGGCCTACCGGCAGGCAGGCGCGCTCATTAAATTTATTTTTTCTCAATTTTAAATTGTCAGAGTGGCGAAATTGGTAGACGCGCCAGGCTTAGGACCTGGTGGGGCAACCCGTGGGAGTTCGAGTCTCCCCCCTGACACTATAAAGAAATTAGCAAGTTTACAACAGCCGCCTGCGGTGGCAAAATAGGTTCGCACTAATTCAATAATAGAACACTATTATATTAAATAATGATGATAAATTATACAAATTACTAATTACAAACTAATTAAAAATATGGCTGACCAAAATCAAATTCAAAACCAAAAATCCCTCAAATTGGAGATTTTAAGCAAAATGACTGACTTAGCTACCGCCGGCTTCGGATTAGTGGCTGCCCTGGCCTGGAATGAGGCTATCAGTTCTCTTTTTATAGCGATATTCCCCCAGGCCGGCAATATCATCGCCAAGTTTGTTTATGCAGTTATTATAACTGTCTTAGTTGTCTTTATTACCATGAAACTTGGTAAGTTAACTGATTTAGCCAAAAAATAGCTAATTTTAGTCAAATCTTTTTAAATAATAAATCACCAATATTTGATTTTTTATCTTAATTTAAATAAAATCATCAAATTGTTTTTGTGTTTTGTGAAATACCCTTGACAGTGGTCTAAAAAAGGCATATAATTAATAATATACAAGGAATTATTATCCACACTTTGTTAGACATCGTGAAGGTAGACAAAAATTAAAAGACCAGCTAAAATAATTTAGTTGTCAAAATTAATCATATGAGACAAATTTCTATTTCACTTTATATTAACTCTCCAAGCACCTGAGGCGTTTTTTAGCGCGCAGTCGTCTGACCGCTTGGAGCAAGCGGTTTTTTTAACTTCCAATTTTAATTTCCAAAGTTAGGGCGAGCAAAAAAGATTGCTCATCATACTTTGGGAATTAGAAGCCAATCAGCCCTAAAATAAGCGACTTATGTCTAAGCCGCGACTTGAACAGGCCTGAAAAGTTTAGTCCAAAAGAACTTTGACAATTATTCAAGTAAAATCAACAATCATAAAAAAGCAATTTCATACACATAATTTATAATCACAATTCTTGTGATTAAGCATATTTAAGTGCAGTTGGTGGATGCCTAGACATTAAAAGACGACGAAGGACGCAGCAGCCTGCGAAAAGCCTCGGTAAGGTGGCAAGCAACCTTTGACCCGGGGATATCCGAATGGGGAAACCCATCTAGTTGAAGACTAGATATCTGCGCCTGAATACATAGGGCGTAAGAAGACGACCCAGCGAAGTGAAACATCTCAGTAGCTGGAGGAAAAGAAAATAATAAATGCCTACAGATTTATCGTCCCTCTTTAGGGCTGATAAATCTGCAGGTTGTATTCCGTTAGTAGTGGCGAGCGAAAGCGGAGCAGTCCAAACCTTAGCAGTGTTATATTGGTCTGGTGAAATTCTCACGAATGGAGCCGGGCTGGTATTTAAAGGTACATGCCGTTGCTGTTAAGGGGTTATAGATAATTATAACTGCCATCATGTAGGGCAGGGTAGAGCACATATGACTTCCCTAGTGGAGTGGTCCTGGAATGGCCAACCAAAGCGGGTGATAGTCCCATAGACGAAAGGGGTTATATCTCTACGGTTTTTATCTCGAGTACCACGGGACTCGTGAAATCCTGTGGGAATTTGCCGTGACTATGCGGTAAGACTAAATACTTTTAATGATCGATAGTGAACTAGTACCGTGAGGGAAAGGTGAAAAGCAGGCCGGTAAGGCCGATGAAATAGTATCTGAAACCAATTGCATACAAGGAGTTGGAGCCCGGCCAGTGCTGCGCACTGGAAATTCTAAATTCAAAATTACAAATTTCAAATATTTTTTAAATAAAAATTTGAAAATTGGACCTGCCTGCCGTAGGCAGAAATTAGAAATTGGAAATTCCAGCGCGTAGCGCTGGTGGGTGACAGCGTTCCTATTGAAGAATGAGCCAACGAGTTTGTTCTACGTTGCTGGTTTAATCCCGAATCAGGGAGAAGGCACAGTGAAAGCGAGGCTGAATAGGCCGACTGGGGAGCAATCCCCTAATAGCAGCGTGGACAAGACCCGAAACCGGGTGACCTAACCATGACCAGGGTGAACCAGATGTAAATATCTGGGGAGGCCCGAACCCACGAGCCGTGCAACACTCGGGGATGAGTTGTGGTTAGCGGAGAAATTCCAATCGAACTCGGTAATAGCTGGTTCTCCTCGAAATAGCTTTAGGGCTAGCTTTAAGATTGGACCAAGGGGTAGAGCACTGAATGAGAATAGGTCCGCAAGGTTACTGTTTTCAATCAAACTCCGAATACTTGGTATCTGTATCTTAAAAGTCAGACTATGGGGGCTAAGCTCCATCAGTCAAAAGGGAAACAGCCCAGATCGCAATTTAAGGTCCCTAAATCCATGTTAAGTGTAAAAGGTGGTATTATAACACTGACAACCAGGAGGTTGGCTTAGAAGCAGCCATCCTTTAAAGATAGCGTAATAGCTCACTGGTCAAGTCGTTTTGCGCCTAAAATGTTCGGGGCTCAAACATGGTACCGAAGATGCGGAACCAGTGCTTTGCACTGGAAATTCTAAATTCAAAATTACAAATTTCAAATATTTTTTAAATAAAAATTTGAAAATTGGACCTGCCTGCCGTAGGCAGGAATTGAAAATTGGAAATTCCAGCGCGAAGCGCTGGTTGGTAGAGGAGTATTCCAACTGGAATGAAGTCGGACCCGCGAGGGCCGGTGGACTGGTTGGAAGTAAGAATGTTGGCATGAGTAGCAAAAATCAGGGTGAGAGTCCCTGACACCGTAAGTCCAAGGTTTCCTGGGTAACGAGAATCGACCCAGGGTTAGTCGGTCCTAAGGCGAGGCTGAAAGGCGTAGTCGATGGATAAGCTGGTTAATATTCCAGCACTACCTTGATTTTCCAAGGGGAGGACGCATTAACAGAGATTGAGCGCTTTTTGGCTATAGGCGTTGCTGGTTTAAGATGCGATAGACAGGTAAATCCGTTTATCATTAACATCTGAATTGGCAGAAGAGAAAACCGCAAGGTGGACTCAATTCAATTAAAGTTAGTGCCAAGAAAAATCTCTAGGGTTAAGATCAAGGCAACCGTACTGCAAACCGACTCAGGTGGACGAGGCGAGTAGCCTCAGGTGTACGAGAGAAACATTGTTCAGGAACTCGGCAAAATAGCGACCGTAACTTCGGAATAAGGTCCGCCCCGATTTATCGGGGCCGCAGCTAAAGATGCCAAGCGACTGTTTACCAAAAACACAGGTCTCTGCTAAACCGTAAGGTGATGTATAGGGGCTGATGCCTGGCCAGTGTCTGAACGTTAAAGGGAGGGGTTAGTGTGCTTCGCTATCGCGAAGCACTAAATTCAAAAGGCAAAATTAAAAATTCAAAAATAAAGTATTCGCTTAACTCATGATTTTTTATAAAAATTATCGCGAAGCGATACTTAAGTTTTAACTTTTGATTTTTAAGTTTTGAATTTAGCGACGCGATAGCGGAGCGCATGAAGCCTCAAACTGAAGCGCAGATGAACGCCGGCGGTAACTATGAAATAACGGTTGTAGTTACTTAAATAAATTTGGCCAAATGCTGGAACACCTCGTTAAAACTAAAAATACTCGGTTGAGTCGCAACCAGTAAAAATTTTTTAGTTAAGTTATTTTAAATAAAAATAGCTACGAGACAATCAGCAGGAAAGACTCTTTAAATATATGTCTGATTGGTTATCTAAAATCAATCCGCGAATCGGCAATTATCTGGCCGGCTTCGCTGATGGCGAAGGAAGCTTTAATGTTTCACTTCGCCAACGGGATGATCATAATCTTGGCTGGCAAATTGTTTTATGTTTTAACGTGTCCCAAAAGGAAAGTTATATTTTATCGCAATATAAAAAGATTTTGGGCTGCGGCAAGTTAATAAAACGTAATTCAGATGGGCTGTATATGTACAGTGTTACTAATAATTTATCCATCCAAGAAAAAGTTATTCCGTTCTTTGAAAAATTTTCTTTCTTATCACAAACAAAAAAGAAAAATTTTCAAATTTTCTGTCAAACTGCCTATTTGGTTTTTTCCAAACAGTACTTTACTGAAAATGGATTAAATAAAATATTAGAATTGCGAGAAAAATTAAACGAAGGCGGGGGTAGAAAAAGAAAATACATAATGAGTGATGTAATTAATTCACTCAAAGAGAATCCCCAGAGACTATACGCCAAACCGAGAATTTTTAGAAAAGAAAATTCAAGGATGATATAGTCCGAACTCTATGGCGACATAGAGCTCCGTAAAATCGGAGGATCTTAAAAGATTTAACACGCGCGAACCGTCCTAAGGTAGGAAAGCTGCCTTAGTAAAATTCGGCTATTTGCTGGAATATCTGGAGTATCCAAAGATACTTTTTTAAAAAGTAATAATTCTTTCGGTGCAGACAACCAGCAGGAAAGACTCCTGAATAAGGAGAATCCCCAGAGACTATACGCCGAATCTCGATAATTTTGAGAAAGATATAGTCCGAACTCTATGGCGACATAGAGAGCATGGCAGAAATGACTATGCTATCTTCATAAAAGAAGAGAGTAACAAATTTAAGCGAAATTCCTTGTCGTGTAAGTTACGACCCGCACGAATGGCATAACGACTTGGCAACTGTCTTAACAATGTACTCGGCGAAATTGCAATTGTCGTGAAGATGCGACATTCCCATAGTTAGACGAAAAGACCCCGTGAAGCTTTACTACAACTTGGTACTGAATTACGATATTGCCTGTTTAGAATAGGTGGGAGTCCCGGATTCGTCCAGGACGCCAGTGAAATACCACCCTTGTTCTATTGTAATTCTAACCTACTCCCGTGAATCCGGGAGAGGGACAGTATCTGGTGGGTAGTTTAACTGGGGCGGTTGCCTCCTAAAATGTAACGGAGGCGTTTACAAAGGTTGGCTAACTCCGGATGGAAATCGGAGTGATAGTGTAAAGGCACAAGCCAGCTTTACTGCAAGACCTGCAAGTCGAGCAGTTGCGAAAGCAGAACTTAGTGATCCGACCGTACGAAATAGGACGGCGGAAGCTCATCGGATAAAAGCTACTCCGGGGATAACAGGCTAGTCTCCTCCAAGAGTCCACATCGACGAGGAGGTTCGGCACCTCGATGTCGGCCCGTCCTATCCTGGAGCTGAAGAAGGTTCCAAGGGTTTGGCTGTTCGCCAATTAAAAGGGCACGCGAGCTGGGTTCAGAACGTCGTGAGACAGTAGAAAATTTTGGCTAAATTTAGCCAAAAGACCGTGCTGTCTATAAATTTGGCTAAATGCTGGAAACTCTGTAAAGTCCCAACGGGAGTGGGACTTGAGTATCTCACACTACTTTGGTATAATTAAATAAAACTAAAGTGATAATGTGATGAGTGCAGATAATCAGCAGGAAAGACCAAAAAATATAAATCCGTGGTATATTACCGGCTTTGTCGAAGGTGAAGGCACCTTCCATATCGCCATTTACCGCGATCCTAAGATGAAATATGGAATAAAAATTATTCCTGAATTTCATATCAATCAGAGTTATTTAAGACAAGAAACTTTGCAGCAAATCAAAACCTATTTTAAGTGTGGTTATATAAAACATAATCATAAAACTAATGACCGTGATGATACTTTGGTCTACGTAGTCAGAAATAGAAATGATTTGATGCAAAAAATAATTCCTTTTTTTGAAAAGTATCCAATGCTTTCAAAAAAACAAGAGAGTTTCCTGATTTTTAAACAAATTGTTTGGTGGTTAGATCAAGGCAAACATACTACCAAAACTGGAGTAAAAAAAATCATCAAGTTGTCTTATCAAATGAATAATTCTGGTAAAAATAGAAAAATAAGAAAGGAAGATTTATTAGATTTTTTGGAATCCTCAGAGACTATACGCCAAAAATGCGCTTAAAAAGCGTATTAAGATATAGTCCGAACTGCATAGCGATATGTAGAGTCCGATTTGCATCGGACCGCCATAGAGCAATAGTTGTATCTGGAAATGGTTTGGCAAAGTAACAAAATTGTCGGTCTCCTATCTACTATGGGCGTTGAAATTTGAGAGGGCCGTTTCCTAGTACGAGAGGACCGGAAACGACTGACCTCTGGTGTACCAGCTGTCCTGCCAAGGGCATCGCTGGGTAGCTAAGTCGGGTTAGGATAAACGCTGAAAGCATATAAGCGTGAAGCCGTCCTCAAGATTAGATTTCATTAAGACCGCTTGTAGATGACAAGCTTGATAGGCTCCAGGTGTAAGTGTAGCGATACATTCAGCCGAGGAGTACTAATGGTTGACGTATGTTTAATCACAAGAATTGGATTATAACTGTACAAATTGTCTTTTTTATGATATAATTACCTTAGATTTGAATTCAGGGTCTGGGTGCTTCTAGCGAAGAAGTCACACCTGTCCCCATCTTTACATTTTGTTAAATAATTTGTACCACTAATCCCGGTGTTTTTGACGAGATGGCCACACCTGATCCCATCCCGAACTCAGCAGTTAAGCATCTTAGTGCCGATGATACTCTTCAATGGGGAAAGTAGGTAAATGCCGGGTTTAGTGAGACAAATTACGATATTTAACAGGGCGGGCACAGATCTTCAGCGCCAACCTGCCTACCGGCTTGTCTGCCGAGAAGCATGGCAGGCCGGTGATACTCTTCATTGGGAAAAGTAGGTCAGCGCCCGGACTCTGCATTCAAAGCAATGCAAGCACCTTTGTAAAAAACTAACCTTGATAGTTAATCAGTCCTTTTTTATATTGGACAATAAGCAATTTATAATTGTCAGCGTTAGTTGAAACTGTTGGTTTTCCGGAGAAAGCAACTTGCGACTCCCATTAGGGATCAGTCCAAACCGTCATCTACGGGGTAAGGATGCCAGAGGCGTCCAAAGTAGGAACACTAGTTCCGAAGATGGGTGGATTTTATCCATCTAAGACTAAGCGGAAAAACAAACTCAGGCGTTCTCACAAGAGAACGCCTTCTTTTTTTGTCAAAAAAATCAAGATTGATTTAATCATATGAAAAATGTTAAACTATTGACATGAATAAAGAAAAAGAACAAGAATTAAACCGACTCAATTCAGAATTCTCCAATAAAATAAAATCACCGCTGCTTTTGACTTGTAAAAATATTGTCCCGGGCACTGGCAAAGCTGATGCTGACATTATGATTATCGGCGAAGCGCCGGGCCAGAAAGAAGATGAATTGGGCGAGCCATTTGTGGGCGCAGCGGGCAAGTTTTTAGATCAAATGTTAGAAGCCATTAACTTAAAACGCGACGATATCTATATCACTAATATCGTTAAATGCCGTCCGCCTGACAACCGCGACCCCCTACCAGAAGAAAAAGAGGAATTTTGGCCTTGGCTGATGGCTCAAATTAAGTTAATTGAGCCAAAATTAATCGTTACCTTGGGTCGGCACTCGCTTTCTAGCTTCGTTCCCAAGCCAATAATGTCTAAGGTTCATGGCACTATTCTGCGCAAAAACATACCAGCATTAGGCAAAATTAGAATTTACGCCCTTTATCATCCGGCCGCGGCTCTTTATCACGGTGGTATGCGTGAAATTCTAATCAAAGATTTTAAAAAAATACCCAAGATTATCAAGTTGATTGACCAGGGAGAAATTTAATGGCAGATGGCGTATAAAATTATATTTAGTAGAGACGGGGCCATGCACCGTCTCTACTTTTGTTTGCATCAGCCAATAATAAAACCCCTCTCCGGAGATAGGGGCTTTATTGTTTAAGAAAAATTTTATCTCTTTTTCTTTTTAGCTGCTTTTTTTGCAACTTTCTTTTTAGCTTTCTTCTTGGCTGCCATTGATGGTTCACCTCCTTTCAAAATGAGAATTATATTTTGAAATAATTAAAAAAATTACTTCAAACTACTTTCATTATACCATAAAAAAAGCTTGTCAACAACACTTGTCCACAGTTTTGGAAAATATTTTTTATCTAAATTGCCACAATAAATAAATTTTAACTAATATTTATAATTTATTTTTAAAAAAAATTATTTTTTTAAAATTTACTTGATTTTTAAAATCAACAAAAAAACGAAGTAAGTTAATTACTTCGCTGGTAAAATATTTAAAATTGACTTCAATTTATTGCGTGTTAAACGTCAAATTAGTTAAATTAAAATAAAATAAAAAATAAAAAAGCGAAGCCGTTTCGCGCTTCGCTCTAATTCAATGTTTTAAAGCCCTAAAATTTGGGCCAAATATTTGACTGTTTCATCTAAAGAGTAAAATACTTGTCCTAAATGAGAATAACACTCTTCTACATAAACCACTTTTTGCCCTTGCGGTTGACGCCAGAGAAAAATCAGACAACCCCGGCAATGATGATGCAGCCAATGCATCCCGGCATAAAGACCGACGGGAGGCAAGGGGTGATTAGGAAGTAAGGTAACCATGGCTGTTGAATCAGCAATTGCTCTTTCAATTGTCTCAAGATTATTTTTACGTTTATGGTCTTGGGTGAACCAATCTTCACTTGAATCATCTTCCGGATCATAAATTATTAAATCAGGAAAAGTGGTTTTGATAGCTGCCTTCCAGAGTACATTAGAATATCTATCTGGCGGCCCATTAAGAAATAAATCATATTTAAACATAATAATCTTACAAGCCCGCCGGCATTGCTGGCAGACAAAGCCAGTTTGATCAGTGTCTTCCAGTACCGGCGCTTTACAACATCGGGAAATATGGTGATGCATCTATCTATCCTCCCTTAGCTTTGAAAAAACATCAAGGCCTAAATTATTGGGGCCAAATCTGACCGGCAATAGAGAACTGATTGGCGCTAAAGCCACCAAATTTTTACTGTCAAGATAGCTGATAATCGTGACACCTCGGGTTGTGTCTGTTAAACAATTTTCCCAGATTATTTGCAGACAATGGCCGCAAGGGAAAATTAGATCATTTAAAACAACTTCATCCACTAAAAGCCGCCTATCGTCATTAACTGCATCAATGGCAATGGCGCTAATGGCCATCGGTCCGTATTTTGACACCATATTATCAATGGCATTTTGTTCCGCATGGGTTGTTTGCGTGTAAGTACAGCGTTCAACATTAACGCCGGTACTAACATAGCCGGCTACATCCAGGACCGCGGCTCCGACTTTAAAACCGGAATACGGCGCCTGGGCATTGGGCTTGACCCTTCTAGCGGCTAATAGCAATTCTTGGGAGTCAGGCAATAAATTATCAAACCAAGTGATAAAAATAGAGCGCTTAATTTCCAGGGTTCTCATTGATTAGCAGCTCCTTTCTGGGTTTTGGCTTTATTTTAAGGTGCAAATCAATTATTAACTTATCACAAAGACCAATTAGAGTCAACACTAGAGTAGAAGAACTTTAAAAAATACTAAAAACGCTAAATAAAAAATAATTAAATTGTATTAAACATCTAAAAATTATTGACCTAGATTAAGCATTGATAATCTTCCAATTTCAATTTCTCGGTGAAATCTATATTTAATTTTTAGATTAAAAACAGACAAATATTATATAATGTAGTTAAGATGAATGAGAATAATTTCCCAATTAAGGGCTTGACTAAAATTGAAGCCCAAAAAAACCTGAAAAAATTCGGCTTTAATCAACTTTTTAAACCAGAAAAAATCAGCTTTTTTGGCATTTTTAAGGAAGAAGTCACCGAACCGATGATTCTGCTTCTCTTAGTGGTTGGCGCAGTTTATAGTTTTTGGGGCAAGTTAGATGATGCGATTACTATTTTTTTGGTTATCACCGCTTTAGTTTTAGCCGAAGTTTATAATGAATTTCGCGCCAAAAAAGCTATCGCCGCCTTATCTAAAATCGCTGCTTTAAAAGTCAAAGTTCTAAGAAATGATAATATTTTAGAAATTAACTCTGAAGAAGTTGTGCCCGAAGACATTTTAATCCTAACTTCAGGCACAAAAATCGCCGCTGACGCTGTCATTAAGAAAGGCATTAGCTTGCAAGTTGATGAATCGTCTTTAACCGGCGAATCATTTCCGCAAGACAAAAAATCAGACGATAAAATATTCGCTGGCACTATAATTGTGGCTGGCGAAGGTGAGGCAAAAGTCAGTGTCACTGGCGCTGATACTAAAATCGGTAAAATTGCTGCTCAAGCCAAGTTTATTAAACCGCCTAAGACCAAATTGCAATTGGCTATGAAATCACTGGCTGGCCAATTGGTTTATGTGGCGGTATTTTTTTCAGTTTTTATTCCCGTTTTAGGAATTTTAAGGGGACAGGATTTAAAAACTATGATTTTAACCGGTCTATCCTTGTCTTTTGCCACTATTCCCGAAGAATTGCCGATTGTCATTACCATGGTTTTGGGCTTGGGCGCTTACACCCTTTCTAAAAACAAATTCCTGGTTAAAAAAATCAAAGCGGCAGAAACTCTGGGCCAGGCGACAGTTATCGTTACTGATAAAACCGGCACTATTACCGAAGGTCAAATGAAAATAGCTGCGCTTTATCCTTCAGATAAAAAAGAAGAAATTTTAAAGGCCAGCCATTATTTAATTTCTGATTATTCACTTTCGCCGATAGATTTAGCTATAAAGCAGGGAGTCAAAAAAATAAATTTAAATAAACCATCAGAAATAATCCGCCAAAGAAATTTGGGCAATGGTCGAAAAACTAAGACAGTTATTAGAAAAATCAGCAATAATTTTTATTTATTCCTAAGTGGCGCACCAGAAGAAGTTTTTAGCAAATGCCAAACTATTACCGAAGAAGCCGAAGAAGAATTAATTCAACAGACGCAAAACGGTCAAAGGATAATTGCAGTGGCTGTTAAAGAATTAAAAGATGAAGAAAAGGATTTGAGTTGGGAAAAATTAGAAACCAACTTAGATTTTATTGGCTTAATCAGCTTTGCCGATCCAGCCAGAAGCGGAGTGAAAGAAACTATTTTGCAAGCCAAAAGAGCTGGCATTAGAACGATTATGGTGACCGGTGACCACCCTCTAACAGCGCTGTTTATCGCTAAAGAAGTTGGCATTATCAAAGATAAAAATGGTCAACTATTAACTGGTGGAGAATTAGATAAACTAACCGATGGGGATTTGCAAGAAGCAGTTAAAAAAATATCAGTTTTCGCCCGCACCACACCGGAACATAAATACCGCTTGGTCCAGGCCTTGCAAAAAAATGGCGAGATTGTGGCTGTCACTGGCGATGGCATTAATGACGCGCTGGCTTTAAAGAGCGCTGATATCGGCATTGCTATGGGCCTTCGCGGCACTGATGTAGCCAAAGAAGCGGCGGAAGTGGTTTTAGCTGATGATAACTATGTCACTATTGCCCAAGGCATTTTTGAGGGACGAAAATTTTTTGATAATTTACAAAAAGGCATTAAATATTACCTGTCAGTTAAAGTTGCTTTAATTTTAATTTTTCTGCTGCCAGTAATTTTGGACATAGCTCTGCCCTTAGCCCCCATTCAAATAATTGTCTTAGAATTGTTTATGGATTTGGCGGCTTCAGCCGGTTTTGTCTTTGAACCGAGAGAAAAAAATATTTATTCCCGGCTACCAATATCGCCTAAAGAAAACTTATTTGATAAGTCAGCTATTGTAGATATTTTTATTAAAGGCCTGTTTCTATTTATCGGTGTAACTGCAGTTTATTTTTATGCCTTATGGCAAAACTTGGGTCTGACCGAAGCGCAAACCTGGGCTTTTGCCGCTTGGATGTTTGGTCACATTATTTTAGCTTTCATTTCCCGCTCTGATAAGGAATCGATTTTTTCTATTGGCTTACTGACTAATAAGCTCATTAATATTTGGACGTTGGGGGTGATAATTTTTCTGCTCCTATCACTTTATTTGCCACTGCTAAATCACCAGTTTAGTTTGACTGCCATTAGCTACAGTAATTTAATTTCTATTGCTTTATTTATGGTTATAATTATCGGCTCTCTGGATGTTAGAAAATTTATAAAATATAAGTTTTCTTAAATCAATCATCAAAATCAACAATAAAGAAGACCTCGAAGTTATTCGAGGTCTGATATTGTTGGCGCGATTTTATATAGAATTAATCGTCATCGGAATCAGCGTAAGACTTGCATGCCTTACAACTGCATTTACCGCTGCCGCCGCAATGTTCGCAGTTGTAAGTGTGGGTAGGCCACTTAACAGTGCCACTGCCGCCGCAAGATTGACATACTGCCATTATACTCACCTTCCTTCCTTTATCCGATTTTGTTATTCTTCTCTTTTGCGCCTCAGAGCTTCTTTATATTCTTCGGCTTGACCATAACATCCATATCTTTCCATTTCTTCAATTTCTCTTTCCAATTCTTTACAAGAAAATGTGCGCATTGCATTTTTTATTCTTTGGGGCCGAGCATCTGCTATGGCCTGAAAAAATTCTCTTCTGATTCTATCATTAATCTTTCGGCCCTCTTCTAATGTGCGTTGATGTTCATCATGGGGTAAAATCGGTAGCATTTTTCTTCTCTCCTTTTGGTTGTATGTAATTTGTGGTTAATTATCATTAACTACAACTGAATCATAACTTTTTGATAGGCAAATTTAAATAAAAATTAAATATTATCTATTTTTTGTTTAATTTTAGATATTTTTAGTTATTATTTTTGACAATAATATTGTCATTTTATATAGTTAATATATGGAAAAATCAAAAAAAGATCTAAAAATCTTAGATCTTGAAGACAAAGAAATAATAATTATCCAAACGCTTAAGGATTTCGGTCAATTACGGCCGACTGATTTAGCTCAAAAAACTGGGGTTAAGCGCACGACAGTTAATTTTCTATTGATAAAATTATTAAAGCAAGGATTGATTAATAAAGTTAAAATTAAGGGTCATTATGAGTGGCTGATAAATAACCAAGATAAAATTAATAAATTGATTAGTAATTTATATGGCTATTTTATGGCCGAAGATATTGCCAAGATGATTCACTTACCGCCGGATATCGGAGTAGAGATTTTAAAAGGCAAAAAAAATATTTTATCGGCCTATGAAAAAGTTTTGGAAGCGGGTTATAACAGCCGGGTTTTCGCTATTCAGGGCAATAAGTCGGCGCTGGCGGCTAAAAATTTAGAGAAATTATATTTGAGCAATATCCAAAATAAATTTCGACAATATAAAATAATTATTGAGGGTGTTATTGGTGAAAAATCATTGTCATATTTTCAAGATCTATCGCCTGAATTGTTAAAAATTTATGAGAACCGTTTGGTTATCGGCTACGTGGCTCCTGATTCTTTGGTTGATTTTGATTTGGATATTTTGATTTTTAAAAAGATGGTAGTGATGATTAACTTTGAGAAAAAACTGGTTTTAACCATTAAAAATGAAGAAATTTATTCAGTTATTTTTAATTTGTTTGATGCTTTAAAGATGGTGTCTAGAAAAATTGATTTAAATGATTATATTAAACGATTAATTGAGAGGAAGTCATCAATATAAAAAGAGGGGGGTAAAAATGTGTAGAGACGGGGCATGCCCCGTCTCTACTTTTATTTTATCCGTAGACCGGACCTGTCTGCCGACAGGCAGGCAGGATACTCGTTTATTTTTCGCTCTGCGAAAAATATCCTCGTCCGGGGTTGGCGTCAAATCCTGCGCTTGCTCGGATTTGTCGACGCGATCCGCCCTGGGCGGATCGCTGCCAACCCGTTCAAGTCCTTCTCTGATTCACATCAGAGTAAAATAAAATCCACCACAAGTGGTGAATTTTATTTTATCCGTGGACCGGACAGGACTTGAACCCGCTACCTCCTCGGTGCAAACGAGGCGCTCTACCAGATGAGCTACCGGCCCATAATATTTTTCTACTTCAAGCCGCTAAAAAGCGGACCTAAAATTGATAAGATAATTCCTTGAATTAAACCGGTCATCGCTATAATGGAAACAATAATGACAATAATACCAATGGCCTGGTAAGCAGTTTGGCCTCGGCCAGAACCAAAGATTTTCTCCGACCAGCCAGGTTCGCCGATCATCTCCAAAAACTTAGTCGGTTTCCAAACCATTAAAAAACCAACTACTAAACCAAATAAACCTAAAAAAAACATAGCCATGGGAATATCTTTATTTTTTTAATTTTATAATAACTTAGTTTCCAGAATTTAGCGCAACAGCGCTGTTAATTAATTGATGGAAAACCTGATAAGGTTTTTTGAAGCCTAGAGTTTGTCTGGGTCGGCCATTCA
>Ga0209541_10005805_pt1 | contig 21388 bp, 22 predicted proteins | sample RifCSPlowO2_01_FD_184027 | JGI IMG/M metagenome (GOLD analysis project Ga0209541, IMG submission 184027) | Groundwater microbial communities from Rifle, Colorado - Rifle CSP2_plank lowO2_0.1 (SPAdes) (version 2) | ecosystem: Environmental > Aquatic > Deep subsurface > Groundwater | place...
ATAATTGGGATAATGCTTGTAAAAACTGCCCCAGAAGAGCAAAAGCCATTGGAACAATATTTCATCTTAGCAAGGAAAACATTATTACTAGCTATTTTTATTTTTTTATTTTTTTACTATTTTAATGACCATTTTAATCTTCTTATCTTAGCTGTTTATTTTGGATTTTTACTCTTTGTTGAATTTAAGCTAAATGACTTATTCAAAAAAACTATAGTTACTTATACGTTATTAGGAATACTATTTTTTTTAAGCTCAAATAATATAAACCTTTTTGCCATAGAATCAGGGTTAATCTTATTATATGGAATACCAACTGCATCTTTAATATATGACAGAAGAGGAAAAAATCAATATAAGATTATCTTTTATAATATAGGATTTGTTGTAATTGCAAATATTTTATTCACTCAAAAATTATTTTAAATTTTTGAGTTCCACAGAAACAATGTTTCTGTCGATTTACTTGAGATGAATGCGAGCAGTGACATGCGAGGTTCGCCTCGCTCACCAACTCAATCGCACGCAACTCACCACTTTTCATTTCTTATTTTTAAGTAAAAAGCAATATGATTGACTATAATATGCAATATAAAACTTAGCAGCAATGAAACTACAAATATTTTTGATGTAACATCAAAAATTGGCTTTATGAAAACAAGAGCTCCAACAACAAAATCTGTCTGGTCAACCGGGATGAATCTCTTTCCCGGCTTTAATCCGAGCCTTCTCTTAAAAAAACTCTTCACCAAATCACCTGTCAAAGCCCCCAGGCCCATCAAAAACCCAAATAAAAGCCAGTTTTTATAATCAATGAATGAGATGCTTTCAAAAAATTCTAATTTATACAATAAAAACTGAAAATATACAATAATAATTGCAAAAATAACCCCAAAAATCACACCGCGAAAAGTTTTGTTTTTGCCCAGTATCGGCTTATTATTTAATTGTTTATCAAAGTCAATCGGAAATGCAAACAGATTGATTTTTTTTACCATTACGGGCGCCATATTAGCAAAGTAGGCAGGCAGCATAAGGTAAAAGCATTTTAATGCGAATAACGCAAAATTCTCCATGACAAAAACTTTTAAATATACATTTAAATAGTTTTGTATATACCACCTGATAAAATGAAAATTACTGCTATTGTGCCAGTTTATAATGAGGAAAAGACTGTTAAGGGCGTTTTAGGAGTGTTGGATCTGAGCCCTGAAATTCATGATATTGTAGTTATAGATGACGCAAGTTACGATAGGACTCCGGATATAATAAAAAGCCTCAAAATAAATAAGATGAAATTTATAATGCTAAAGAAAAATATAGGCAAGGACAATGTCATTAGGAAATATGCCAAAAACATAAGATCCGATATTGTAATGTTATTCGATGCGGACTTAATTGGACTTGAGAAACACCACATAAGGAAAATATTAAAAGCTTTAATAGAAGAAAGAGCGGGAATGGTGATAGGGCTTAGGGACAAGGGGAACTTTATAGCTAATCTTACAATGCCTTATTTTCCATTGACATGCGGTGAACGGGCTATTAGAATGGACATCTTTAAGGAAATAATAAAGCTCCCTTTTCGTGAGCGATGGGGGCTTGAATGGGTTATGAATGATTATTGCAAAAAGAAAAAATTGAAGATTGCTAAAATTAAATTGGAAGGGGTTGACCATATAGGTCTTCAAACAAAAAAATATGGAATTGTTGCTTTTTTGAAGGAAACATATGATTTTATTTTAATAAGAATAAAACTGCTTGGCGTCAAATATAATTAAATGGTGTACCCAATATCGAGATTTTGGTTATTTTATTCTTTTAGAATATTCATAAGAAAAATTAAAGGTTTAGATAATCTTCCAAGGAATTTCAATTTTATAATTGTTTCAAATCATGAAAAACTTATAGACCCATTCTTAATTCTTTGTCCTGTTATCAAAAAATTGAATAAAAAAGTTCATTTTATAGCAACACCAACATGGTGGTTTTTGGGCGAGACAGTTTGCAGGAAATGGCTTGGATGCATTCCATTGTTTAATTCTGAACAAGCTTATATAGAATCAAAAGAACTTATTAAATGCGGCGAAATAATTGGGATTTTTCCCGAAGGCGGAACTAAAATAACAAAAAACCCAAAGACAGGCTCTATAAGACTTGCTCTAGAAACAAAAACACCCATTCTGCCAATTGGCTTGAAATCTTCTTATATGCCATTTTGTTCTGCGCTAAATATTGGAAAATTGATTTATCCAAATAAGAATAAAGATATAAAAAAACAAACGTTAGAGCTGATGGAATATGTATACAAATTAGGAAATGATATAATGTAATGTATTCTCTTCCTAAAATTGATTTTTAAAGATTCTTTACCCAATCTCCACAAAAACTTTTAGAAAGATTATTTAATCAGTTATAAATATCATGGATTTATGAAGTTCAAATTCAATATTCCAAACAAAATAACGATAATACGCGTAAGCTTAATACCATTGTTTGCAATCATTCTTTTGGCGAGCATTCCATATAAAAATATCCTGGCTGCATTTATTTTTTCCATGCTTTCCATATCCGATCTTTTGGATGGCTACTTCGCGCGAAAGAAAAATCAGGTTACGGAATTCGGCAAGCTTATAGACCCTATTGCCGACAAGCTGCTGATTTCAACGGCATTGATTGTTTTGATTGGCAAGGGTGTTGAGCTTTGGATGGCTGTTGTGATTATCGCCAGAGAGGTTGTCATCACTTCCATAAGAATTTACCTGCTGCCAAAAAAAATGGTTGTGCCTGCAAGCAATTTTGGAAAGGCAAAAACCGCTGTGCAGAGCATTGCAATTGTTTTTGTTCTTTTGGAACTGCCTTTCAGTTGGTATATTATGCTTATTGCTGTTTTGCTTACCCTGATATCGGGAATAGAATACATTGTCAGAATAAAGCGAATAACAGGAAACCAAATAATTAATTTGCCCAATTTGATAACTTTGTGCAGGTTTTTTCTGATAATGCCTTTTGTCTATTATTTTTTGAACCTGAAAATACAAATTTCATTATTGTTTTTCGCAGTAATAACATTAAGCGACAAGCTTGATGGCATTTCTGCAAGGCTGATGAAGCAAATGACAGCTTTTGGCAGTGTTTTCGATTCTTTTACCGACTGGGTTTTTGTTTCTGCAACTTTAATGGCATTTATTTATGCAAAGTATATTTCAGTCAACTTCGCCATTTTGCTGATAATACCAATTATGGCAATCGGAATCATCAAATTATATTATCTTAACAAATACAAAAAAATTCTAATTTCAACCTTAAGCAAAATCAATATTGGTTTTGGATATATAACAATCCTGACTCTATTGATTAATTTTGTTTATAAAGACTTTTTCTTAATGGCGTCTATAATTATGAGCTATCTCACCATGTTCAACTTCATGGTAAAATCAAGGCAGCTTCCTGACCCTGAATGAGGAAACCATCAAAATCCCAAGCGCAAGGTAAATGTAAGGGTAAAATTTGATTGGCACACCTAAAAAATAGGCCAATGGTATAATTATGCCATTAAGTGTTATAGGCATTCCCTGAAAAGAGCCCTTTAAATCCATTATGTTGTATCTTGCAAGCCTTAGAATGCCGCAAAACAGGAAGATTGTGAATGCTATTATCCCAAATGTAATCTGCAGTTGCTTGATGTTTGATGCAAACTGCATCAAGCTAAATCCAAAAATTGCAGGCGCAACCCCAAAGGAAACTGTATCAGCCAATGAGTCGAGCTCTTTGCCGAATATGTTCTGCTGATGCATGGCTTTTGCAATTCTTCCGTCAAGGTAGTCAAAGACAACTGCGATAAGAAGCACAAAAGCAGCATAACCAAAATTGTTATTAACAGAGAATACTATGCTTATAAGGCCAAGCGCAACATTAAGCAATGTGAATATATCCGCGAACTTAAGAAGCCTGTAAATCCTGAATTCATCAATTCCAGTTTTTCTTCTTACAAACCTGAATTCTGATTTTAGAAGCGCATAAACTCCAGACGCTATTGTAAGGGTTAATGCAGCTGTCATTAAATACCAATCAACCTGCAAATTAATCATCGGCTGTATCAGTGCCATAAGCTGGAAAAAATAACTCACTTTGCCCAGCACTGTGGGCTTGAACTCCCTTCTTATGTCCTTGTAGAGAAGAACAACACCGCCAATTATTGTAAGCATGTCCCTCGCGAGAATAATGAGAGTTACCCAAATCGGGACGATGCCTTTTATGGTCAGGATTATTGCTGTGGCGTTAACAAGAAGCTTGTCAGCAAAAAAATCAATTATCGACCGCAATGGGGAAGGGTATTTTTTTGATATAAAGTTTTCAAAGAAGCCAACCAATGCAGTAAGAATGAAAATGAACAAAGCTATATTTCTCCTGTTTAGTATAAGCGATATCGCTACAACAAATGCAAGAATCCACCTAAGCCACGTGACAGTAAAAAATATTTTTTCCCTTTTGATTCTAAGCTTCATTTCCTTATTTCTCGCAAGTGTACACAAAGCACGGAGGGATGTTTAACGGGACAAATTTTGTAGAAATATTTGAAAAATACTTGTAAAGGTACTTTTTGAAATTGTTTAAAAATTGGTAGACAACAAACTTACCATCACTTTTTAATGTATTTTTTGTTTCTTCTATTATGACAAACTTTTTTCTGTCTGGCAAGGTAGAGAATGGTAAACCAGACACTATATAATCTATTTTCGATATATTGAATTTTTCCAAGTATTTTTTTATGTTTTCTGCGCTGTCATTGATTATAACCAATCTTTCATCCTTGATATTTTCTTTTAAATAACTGCAAAATCTTTTGTTTGTTTCAAAGCACAGCACATTTGCATCTTTTCTAGCTCTTTTAAGTATTTCGATAGTCATACACCCTGTGCCGGGACCGTATTCTGCGATGTACCTCGCATTTTTAAAGTCAATGTTTTTCAGCACCTCTTTTGTCAAAAACCTTGAGCTTGGCGTGACAGAGCCAATCTGTTTTGGATGTTTCACAAAAGTTGAAAAAAACAGCATTTTAGATTCCATGATTTTACCTCAGTTCTGCAATTATAGTTTCCCCAGCCTTAACATGCTGATTTATTTTGATCTTTAAATCCACCCCTCTTGGAACTATAAGAGTTGTCTGGCTTGACAATGCTATCATGCCTATTTTCTGCCCTTTATTAACTTTTTGATTTTGCTTAGCATAGCATTTTATCCTTCTTGCAAGAAAGCCAGCTATCTGTATAACTTTGACTTTTGTGTTCTTATTCTGGATTATTATTTCATTTTTCTCATTTTCAAGGCTTTTCTCCAGATTGTATGCTCCAAAAAATTTTCCTTTAGTATATCTTATTGATTTTACAATGCCTTCAATTGGCGCTCTGTTGATGTGAACATCAAATGGCGACATAAAGATTGAGATGACATAGCATTCTTTTGCAATGTTTTTTGTCAAAGTTTTTATTTTTCCAAAGACGCCCTTTTTGATATCGATATTTTTCTCGTTTGTTTTTACAATGCTTATAATTCTTCCATCTGCTGGGACTACTATATTATTGCCTTTCGGTATTTTCCTTTCAGGGTCCCTGTAGAAATTCAATAAGAACAAAAACAGAAGAAAAATTGCAGCAATAATAAAAATCAACAACCACATAAGAATTATGGTTCATTTTCTTAATATAAATGTTTTCATGGCTATTTCTGGAATTTAAGCGCTTTGTTATTATAAATTAAAATCGCTAAAGCAATTACGACAAGAACCATTCCACTTATAATGTGCCTTAAATGAGGTGTTTCATCATCCAGGCCTACTGCAATATGAACAGCATGGGGCAGAAATGCAAGGGAAAACCCCATAAACAACAAGACAGTGCCTATGCCATCAATTATTTTTTTGTATCTCATAAAAAAAATAAAAAAGAAAGAGTTATTTATTCCTTGACTCCGTAGGAAACTCCTAAGGAGACAAGTCCAACTGCCACATGCAGATAGCTGATTGCTGCATTGATTCCGAAGATGCCGTTAAGCAATCCAGAATCTCCGCCGGTTCCTGGGATAAACCAAAGAACTCCAACCAAAAGCGCTACAATCCCAACCCACATGTTGGTTGTTTTGCCGCTCCCTTGATAGGCGAACCACAATATAGCTGCTCCTCCTACGAGGTGCAAAATGTTCTGTGCAGTGTTGACACCAAAAATTCCTAATATTAATGGCGCCATAAAAAATCCTAGTAGTCCTAGTAAGACTAATACTGCACCAATCACCATTGCGTATGTTTTTTGTATCTCTGCGATATAAATCACCTCCGTGATTTATAACATTCTTTTCGATATGGATATTTAAGCTTTTCGTCTATTTATATAGTGTAATATTTATATTGAAGAAGTATGCAAAAGATTTTTAATGAAATAAATAGTACTTAACTAATATGACTTATACTATACTAGACTGCTACACAGACGAGCCAGCTGGGCTTGGAGTGCCTCCTTATCTTGGAACGTACCCAAGGTACATAGCAGGTTACTTGAATGAAGATGTTTATTACTTGACAATTGATGATTTAAGGCTATGGAAAAAATACAATAGTGTTGTTAAAGAACCAAAATCATCACAAAAGACCGACATTACAACATACAATCTAACAATCAACTATAAAAATATAAAAAAAATACTGGAAGAAACAGACACTTTGATTGTTGTTCTTGGGGTTCATGTGCCTGGAAAATACTTGTCTGCAGTTCCTGGTACGCTACATGAAATAATCCCTTTGATTAAAGACTTGAAATGCAAAAAAACACTTACAGGGCCAGCAGTTTTCGGCACACAGCTTTTTGGAGGCAGATTTTTTGAGAAAGCTGATTTAAGCGTTTTTGACAAGGTTGATTATTCAATGTTTAATTTTAGGTATAGTGATGTAAAAGACTTTGCAATTAAAGGAGCACAGATTATAAAACAAATTCCAGACATTCGAATGATTGAGATTGAGACCGGGCATGGCTGTGATATTGGGAAATGCAGCTTTTGCACAGAACCCATAAAGAACAGAGTTGAATTTAGAGAAAAAGAAGATGTTTTAAAAGAGATTATTGAATTTTATAAGCTTGGAGCAAGGTACTTTAGGCTTGGAAAACAGACTTGCTTTTACACATTGCCTTATGCTGCTGAATTATTGAAGGAAATAAGACAAAATTGCCCAGATATTCAAGTATTGCATATTGACAATGTTAATCCAGTCAAAGTAGTTATGGACAAAAAAAATGATTTTGAAATAACAAAGGCAATTGTGAAATACTGCACTTCCGGGAATATTGCTGCCTTTGGAGTTGAATCGTTTGACATGGAAGTTGTAAAAGCCAATACACTAAATACCCCTCCAACTATTGCTTACGAAGCAATAAAAATACTGAACAAATACGGTGCAGAAAGAGGCGAGGATGGAATGCCAAGATTTCTGCCCGGGGTAAACATAATCTTTGGCTTGAGAAATGAAACAAGGAAAACACATGAAGAGAACATGAAATGGCTCAAGAGAATTTATGATGAAGGCTTGATGCTTCGCAGGATTAATATCAGGCAGGTTGCAATATTTGAAGGGACTTCACTATACAATGAGGGAAAAGACAGATTCCTTAAAAAAAATAAAAAACTTTACTGGAAATGGCGCAATGACATAAGGCAGAACATTGACTGGCCAATGCTCCAGAGAGTGATTCCTTATGGAACAGTTTTGACAAACTGCTATGCTGAAATCTACAATGGCAACACGACATTTTGCAGGCAGTTTGGAACTTATCCGATAATTGTTGGTGTGAAAGGAAGATTAGAGTTGAAAAAGTTTTATGATTTGGAGATTACTAATCATATGCTTCGTTCTTTGACGGGGAAGGTTGTGGTGGAGAGAGAAGTTGTGATTTAGAATAATATGATGATGAAATGTAAAAGATTACTATATATTGTACTTTTATTGTTTTTCTTTTTGATAGTATTTACAACTTTAGCAATTGCAGAAGAACTCAAAAAAACCGAATCTTCACAATTAGAGATAAATCTTTATGAAGATTATTTAACTACAAAAAGTATTGAGTATTATGAGTCAAAGAATGAATTTGGTGATCAGGGAGCTATACAAAATTTAATTCATACATCTAAAAAAGAATATTCAAAAAATCTGCAAAATGTATATGTAAATAATGAAGAAATCTATCCTATATCAGAAGACTTACTAAATATAAACTTACAGTGCGAATATAATAAATGCGATGAATATCAATTTACTGAAGGCTATGGCTTAACGGGGGAAAATCCACTTAATATTTGGATATTTTTTAAGAATAGAAATAAGAACAAAATTTTTAAAGTTGAGGCTTTAGAAAAGTATGATTATGAGTTTTTAAGACCTTACAATTATAAAGTTTATGGTTTATTAAAAAATAAAAGAGAAATAAATATTTTTACAAAAAATTTTACAAATCAGGTTATAGCAGACCAACACAGCTATAAAATAACAATTAAAGTTCCTTATGAATTTTATATTAATGATTACTCTTTAAAAGAGTATGTAACTTTTACAAATCCAGAAAAAAATTCCATAACTTGGGATTTTGGCGGTAAATCAGAATTTTATATTAATTTAAAATATTCAAAACCTACTATTTATTTTATAAAAGAATATTTAGAAAAAAATGATATAGTCACATTACTTCTTTTGATACTATCTATACTAGGCTTATTGACTGCAATAATAACATTGAAAGATTATTTAATATTAAAAATAGATAAAATTATCGAAAAAAGAGTAAAGATTCCATACAAAAAAATAATTTTTTATTCTTTGTTTGCAATAGTTATTTTTGTATTTTTTAAACCAAATATTTTAAATTTAATTCTCGTTGTTTCGTTTTTTTATGTATCAGTTGAAGTTCTAAAATTTATTATATCAAAAATAAGGTCTTAATTTTTTCCAAAACCTTTAAATCCTTTATATACCAATATTTCATAATCCCAACCTCAAAACTAATAAAATTCGGAAAAGGCGCGGCTATCGTTATTCCGCCAGAATACGTAAAAGAAAGAAATCTTAAAGTAGGTGATGTTGTAAGTTTTGAGATTTATGAAATAAAACAAACTCATAAATAACCTTACTTCTTCCAGCTTAATAGACGAAAATTATATAAAGGCTAATATACTAGATTGATTTATGAAGCAAGACATGATACTCATATCAAAAAAAGAGTATGAAGGCATGAAAGAAACAATAGAGATACTCCAGAATTCTGATATGATGAAACAGATTTTGGAGAGCGAAAAGAATATTGCCAAGGGCAAAATAAAAAAGCTGAAAGTTTAATAAACCTGATGGGTTCCTATTGCTTCTACAATTATCCGCTTGTTATTGTCATCAATGCTGTAAATCATTCTGATATTGGAGCCAAGCCAGCAGCTCCATTTTCCGCTCAGCTTCCCATGCAGGGGATGCGCGCCTATTTCCGTTCTTGGAGAAAGCTTTAATCTTTGAAGCTTTTTGAGAATATCCTGCCTTTCTTTTATATGATCTTTGAGCCTTTTTTCTGTTCTGTTATTTGCAGTATAAATTTCGTACATAATAAAGTATTAAGCATGGTACTATTTAAATATAAAGTTTGTAAATACTGCACAGAAACCTATTTAAACAATTCTTTTATCTCAAAACCTTATGCCTCTGTAGCTCAGCAGGTGGAGCGTACGGCTGTTATCCTACAGGGTTAGACACCGTAAGAGAAATCCGGCAAAGGTCACCAGTTCAAGTTTCAATCAGTTTTTCTGATTGGAAGGCATTCTGGTCAGAGGCGTTTTGGGTTAGAATTTATTTTCTAACCCTTTATTATTTGGGCTCGTAGCTCAGTCTGGTAGCTGTCAATATTATTGGCTTGCTGGGCAATTAGAGCGCTGCTCTGATAAGGCAGAGGTCGTGTGTTCAAATCACATCGAGCCCATTTCTTTATTTTTTGTCCATACTAATTATTATAGTGCTGAAATTTTTCTAAAAAAATTGTTTGGGTTGCCGATTGCTTATGCAAAAATTCATTTACCACCGCAAAGTTTAAATACAAGTTATTTATTTTAGAATAGCAACACTTTATTTTTTAAAATAAGGAGGGTGCATGATGAATTTTAAAATAAAAAATTTGGTGATTCTACTAATTATTTCAGTTTTCTTGTTGAGCAGCTGTGAGGTTTATCAGACTCTTTATGGAACTGCTCCTGAAAAACCTGCAAAGGCAGAGCCTACACAAGTTGTAAGAGTGGAAGGCGAGCAAGCCAAGGACCCGGCAACTTTGGCAAAAACAGTATATGCAACTGCCGAGCCAACACTTCATGATCTGTTCAAAGTCGGCTCAAATCCACTTGGGCCATTCCCAAAAGGCGAATCTTTGGGCTTTACATTGGAGCAATGGTTGTATGCATCCGGAATAGGGATTTACAGCGTTGACAATGAAAATGCACAACTTGAACTTTCTTTCAAAAACCTTGTGGCTAATGGCGTTTATACAGTATGGTGCTCACGCCTTACTTTTCCTCCAGAACCAAATGTAGTTGACATGCCTTGCGGCGCAGAAGACGGCTCTGAAAATGGTTTTACAGCAGATGCAAAAGGACTTGGCTCATTTTCGTTAAAGCTAAAGCTGCTTGAGGCAAGCACTGAAGAAACGGCTTCTGTAATTGCTGTTGCATACCATAGCGACGGCAAAACTTATGGAGCAAGCCCAGGCGATTTTGGATTAAACAGCCATGTGCAGATATTTTTCATGATTCCAGAGCCAACAAGCAATGCAACAAAGTTTGAAGTGCCAATCAAGTTTGTAAACCACATTGATGCAGGTTTTCCAGAGCAAGACGTATTTGTTGAAAAAGAAGAAGTTGTGGAAGAACCAGAAGAAGAAATGACTGAAGAGGAAGAAGAGCAGCCAGGTGTTATTGGGGAAGTAATCAAAACAGAGGAAGAAATGCCGGAAGAAGAGACAGAGGAAAAACCAATTGTTGTCGTGGTTCAGGAAACCGACAAGGTAAGCTTGGCGCCACAGGCAGTTGATCCAGATAAAAACGCCAATTTAGTTTTTACGTTCACTTCGCCTCTAGACGAGAATGGAGAATGGCAAACAACATATGGGGATTCAGGGCAATACACGGTTACTGTCACAGTATCAGATGGAGAATTGACAACGTCAAGGGACGTTTTGGTGATTGTTAACAAGAAAGATGAGACACCTTCAATTGACAGCGCAAAGCCAATAGAAACCGGATTGATTCTTGATGAAGACCAGGCTGTTGATTTCAGCATAGAAGCAAGCGATTTGAACAAGGATTCTTTAACATATACATGGAAACTTGACGGCGTTTATGTTTGGGACGGAGAACAATACACTTACCAAACAGACTATGACAGTTCAGGCACACACACTGTCAAAGTTGAGGTATCGGATGGCAAATTATCAGCCAGCAAAATCTGGTCTGTAAGCGTCAGCAATGTCAACAGGCCGCCTGTATTGGAAAAAATAAATGATATAAATGCCAAGGAGACAGACAAGATTGTGATAACTGCCTTGGCAACAGACGCTGATGATGATGCAATAGTCTATTCAATCAGCGACGAAAGGTTTGAGCAGGAAGACAATGCCTTCACATTGCAAACAGACTATGACAGCGCAGGCGCTTATGAAGTAATTATTTATGCTAGCGATGACAAAGATAAGGTCAGTCAAACATTCACAGTAACTGTTGAGAATGTTGACAGGCCACCGGTCATACTGGACATAATCCAGAAAACATAAATTTATTATTATTTTTTATTTTCTTTCATCAAAAATCTTAAAGATTTTTGAGTGTGCTCGGAAATCAGACAGTTGTGAGTGAGTTCGCAGTGAGTTGTGAGGCTCGTGAGAGACTCACTCGCCAGCTCAAAGCTCACTCGCATCTCAGTGATTTCCGACATTTGAGGGGGGACTGAATGAATAAAAGAATCTTATTATTTTTAATTATATGCTTGATTTTTCCTGCTCTTGTCTTTTCTATCAAGACTTTTGTGATACAGGAGACAGAAAAAATAAGCCTGCAGGCAAATGCCACAGATCCTGATAATGACAGACTTACTACGACATATGGCGTGCCTCTTGATGAAAACGGGGAATGGCAGACAACATATGGTGATGCTGGCGAGTACAAAGCAACAGTAACTGTTTCTGATGGTACAACAGATGTTTCGCAAGATGTGCTGATAATTGTAAAAAAGAAAGAAGAAATCCCAAAAATTGAGTCTTTTGCACCCGAACAGGATACTCTGGACATTAAGGAAACAGAATCAATCGACTTCAAAGTTTCAGCAAGCGATATCAACAAGGATGAATTAAACTATCAATGGTCTTTAGACAATAAAAAAGTGAAGGAAGGGCAGGAATTCACTTATGCAACAGCATATGGTGATGCAGGAACCCATGAAATAAGCATTTTGGTATCAGATGGGGCAAAAGAAACAAGCAAAGAATGGACAGTCAATGTGGAAAAGGTTGATTTGGAAAGCTTACTTGACAGCATACCTGATGCCATTTTTAATGAAAATGAAATTGTGAAATTACAGCTTCCTGATTTTGAAAAATACGGCTTGACATATTCGATTTCCGAGCCTGTCGGCAACAAAAATGAATGGAAAACAAATTATGAAGACAGCGGAACCTATAGTGTTGAAGTTCACGCAGAGGGAAAAGGATTTAGCGGTGATGAACTTGTTGAGGTTGTCGTTAACGATGTGGATAGGGCTCCCGTATTTGACAAGATAGAAAACAAAGTTATAAACGAGAATGAAGAGCTTACAATAACCTTACATGCCAATGACCCAGATGGAGATGAAGTTGCTTACTCTGCCGATAATTTGCCGGCAGATGCAAAGCTTGAGGAAAATGTTTTCACATGGAAGCCGAGCTATGATACAGTAAAAAAAGAAGGCTTTGTTGACAAGATAATTGACAAATTTGGAGTGCTGAGCAAGAGCTTTTATGTTCAGTTTATTGCTTCTTCAGAGGACAAGAAAGTTGTTCAAAATGTTATTATAACTGTTAAAGATGTGAATAGAGTGCCTGTTCTTGAAGACATGGAGCCAATCAACATAAGCGAGGAAGAAACGCTAAGGATATTGCCAAAGGCTTATGATCCTGACGGAGACAAAATAAGCTTGGCATATTTTGGATTTATAAAGACAGACACTTACAAATCAAAGTTTGGGGATGCAGGAACTTATGATATAAAGGTGACTGCAACCGATGGTTTGCTTGAAGCTTCAAAATTCGTTCGGATTAACATAAAGCATGTAAACAGGGCGCCAGTATTTGGAGAAATGCAGGACATAAAAGCAAGCGAAAATGACAATATTGCCCTCTTGCTCAATGCGGATGACCCGGATGGGGATGAAGTTGCTTATTTTATTGACAATCCCCCGGAAGGTTCTTCATTAAAGGAAAACGCGTTCTTCTGGACTCCAAATTATAGCTTAGCTGCTGCGAAGGAAACAAAAAGAGTTGATTTGGTTTTTGTTGCAAGCGACGGCAGAGCAGAAACAAAACAAGTAACAAAAGCGGAGATAATGAGAAAAAACACAGCTCCAAGGATAATCAACTCAACAAAAAGCGCTATTGCAAGAGTGGATGAGCCTGTGCTGATGTTTGTAGAGGCAGTTGACGATGATGGAGATGAATTGACGTATACATGGGATTTTGGATTATTTGAAACTTACAAAGCTACCCCATTGCATCAAAGAATATTCACAAGCCCGGGAGCAAAAACTGTAAAAGTTGTTGTAAGCGATGGGGTTGAAGAGACCGAACAGATAATTACTGTTGTTGTAATTTGACACGAAAAAATAAATATATTTTTTACGGCTTTTAAAAATAACCTAATCAAGGAATAATTAATAATATTTATAAACCACCTTTTCTTCTTCTGCAGTATGGCAAAATCAGTCAAGATTGATGACGAATTTGACAGCGCTGTACTTAATATTGCATTAGACACTATAAAGATTGGAAAACAAGCGCTTATATTTGCCAATACAAAGAAATCTGCCGAGAAAACAGCTGAGGAAATCTCAAAAAAAATCAAAAGCGATAATGAGACTTTTAAAAAAATGGCAGATGGTGCGCTAAACGCCCTATCAAGACCAACAAAGCAATGCGAACGGCTTGCTTTCTGCCTGAAAAAAGGAATTGCATTTCATCATGCTGGCTTGGTTGAGAGGCAAAGAAATATTATCGAGGAGAATTTCAGGAATGGGGCAATAAAAATAATCTGCTGCACGCCTACACTTGCCTATGGGGTGGACTTGCCGGCTTACAGGGCTGTAATAAAGGACTTGAAAAGATACACAATGCATGGATTGACATGGATACCTGTTTTGGATTACATGCAGATGTCTGGAAGAGCAGGCAGACCAAATTACGACAATGAAGGGCAAGCCCTTGCAATTGCATTGTCAAAATCAGAAATGGAAAAAATCGAGGAAAGGTATCTAAATGGAGTTCCAGAAGACATCTATTCAAAGCTTGCAGTTGAGCCTGTGCTTAGAACTTATGTCTTGTCATTGATAGCCGCTAACTTTACAACAACAAAAAAGCAACTTTTTGATTTTTTTGACAAGACATTTTATGCCTATCAATTCAAAGATTTAAGGAGGCTGCATGCAACAATAAGCAAAGTCATTGATATGCTTGACGAGTGGGAATTCATAATCCGTTCTGGAGACGAGTTTTCAAGCGCAAACGAGCTGGAAGACGAGAAGTTTAAAGCTACATTGATGGGAAAGAGAATTGCCGAGCTTTACATTGACCCTTTGACTGCTTATTTTATAATCACATGCATGAGAAATGCCAGCGACAAAAAAATTGATGCATTTTCATTCCTCCAGGCAGTATCACACACTTTGGAAACAAGGCCATTGCTGAAAGTCGGCATTAGAGAGTATGATAAGATTCAGGAGGCAATGCTTGAATTCAGCGATTTTATCCTTGAGCCCGAGCCGTCAATGTACGAGCCGGAATACGAAGATTTTTTGAATTCTGTCAAGACTGCTTTAATGCTTAATCATTGGGCTAACGAGCAGGATGAAGAATTTTTGCTTGAGGAATACAACATAAGGCCAGGCGAGTTAAGGGCTAAACTTGATATTGCAGACTGGCTGCTTTATGCAACTGAAGAAATATGCAAGATACTCCATTACCAGTCATTGATAAAAGAGGTTATAAAATTAAGGTTAAGATTAAAGTATGGAGTTAAGGAAGAGCTGTTGCCATTGGTAAGACTGGAAAGCATTGGAAGAGTGAGAGCAAGAATTCTGCTCAGGAACAGGATAAGAGATATTAAAGATTTAAAAAATACCGACTTAACAACGCTGATTCAAATTTTAGGGGAGAAAATTGCTTTAAGCGTAAAGAAGCAGCTTGGCCAGGAGCAAATGGAAGTTCCTGAAAACAAGAGAAAAGGGCAAATAAGCTTGAGAGATTGGGGGGAATAATTATTTATTTAATTTTCAAATATGATATTCTTTAACAAAAATTTATAAACAATATTCTTAATCTTTAATAACTTATTGCCCCTGTAGTTTACCGGATCAGAATGCGAGGTTGCGGTTGCATGCAAATAGTTGAATGCGAGCTTGCTCGTATTCTCGCAAGCAATTACCTTGCGGACGGCGTTCAATTCGCCGCAGGGGCACTTTTAATTTGTAGATGAAAACGATATAAAAATTAATTTTTGTTTTCAGTGACTTTTTGGGCACAATTCGGTTATTCCCTTATAATCTGCCGAATATTCCCCGACAGGTGCTGACGGCTCGATGCCAAAGCCCACGAAGAAAACCTTGGATGCGCCTGCTGACAAAGCGCCCTGCAGTGAGGATTTCGCGCTGGAACTTTTAAGCACTGCCTCAGTCACCCATATGGGTTTTTTGATGTTATGCTTGTCAAGCAATTCCTTGAATGGTTTGACATTCAGGGTTGAGAGATCCCCCAGACTGACAATTTTCCCGGTTGCAACATCTATGCCAACGTAATGTATATTTGCAATATCAAAATAGTCCGCACCGCCTAATTCAAAAACATTATCCCAAAAGGAAAGGAAGTCCGACTGGACGCCTGCTGCCGCGCCCTGTAATACTTTGCAGTCAGGGCACACTTGCTTTATTGTTTCATAGCTTTCTCTTAAAACCTCAAAATAATCGTTTGCATCTCCAACAAAAAATATTACTTTGGGATTTTCTTTTATGTCTGGTTCATTTATGATTTCCCAATATTTTATCGGAATTTTTAGGCCAGGCATGTCATTTTCTCTGTCCCCGTCGTATCTTTCCACGGTTTTGGAAACAAATATTTTGTATGCCTGCATATTCTTTGGCTTGCACAAATAATCATGTTCTTTTGCCTTGCAATTTGGGTCATTTCCTTGGTCCCAGTCTGCGAATGGCTGTATCTCTGCAAGAATCGCAACATTGTTTTCCTGCGCAGTCTTGACAATATTGTCCATCTCGCTGAAATCGTATCTGCCAGGAGTCTTTTCTATACGCCCCCACGTAAAATGAGGCCACTGGAATGTTGCCCAGCCAACTCCTATCAGATTTATTGTAGCTGTTTTATCTGGTGAACTGATCTTAAACCCGATACAACTGTTTTCTATAGAAGGCGGTATGCTTAGTTTTTCATTCGATTGCACAGGCTGGGAAAGCTCTTGCTGTTGCTCTAAAGTTGCGTAGTAAATGCCTTTTGTATGCTGTCCGTAGTACATAAACCACTTTCCATTTATCTTTGCCAATGTAGGATCACCTGGGGGGTTTTCAGGAAACTGGTTTTGCGGATTATCATTTGTCGTATAATCAAAAACAGCATCCTTAGAGAAACTTCCGTCTTTGAATATTATGTGGTAGATTCCCTTATACGACCAGAAATAAAGCCTAATTTCTCCATTATCCCATTTTACCAGTTCAGGGCCATCTAGCCATCCTTTAAACTCAGAATTTCTGCTGTCTAAGGCAATTCCTTCCTTCCCAAAATTAATCCCATCTTTTGAAGTAGCATAGAAAAGTATTGTTGTAATACTGTTGGGGACATCCTGTGCATACTTCTGGTTTATTGCGCCACTGTAAACCATAATATATGTCCCGTCATTCAACTGTATTGTTGTTGGTGCACGAACATTGTCTATAGCAAAGCCTGTTTCTGGTTTATCAATCCTCACACCTGGATCGTCCATCCAAGCTAGACCATTTCCAGAAGTTGCACTTTTTATGATGCCCGCATTTTGAAAATAAATTCTGAACCTTCCATCTGGAAGTTTAACCACATCAGGAAATGTTGCAAAATCTTTTCTGATTCCCTCTTCTTTATTCCAGTCTATACCGTCTGTTGAAACAGCTGAAAACATTTCTAATTTATTTCCCGGAACTTCAGGCTCAATGGAATAATACATCCTGTAATTTTCATTTCCAAGTTTCACTATTTCAGCATCAGCATAGTTCCCTTGTATTGCTATACCACCAAACTGCCAAGATTGTTGCTGAGTTTGTTGCAAAGGTTGCTGTGGTAGTGGAATATTTTCTTCTGCTTGTTGAGGTTGTTGTTCAATTTGTTCTTGTTGTTGTGGTTGCACTATTTTTTCAGGCGGCAATTGTTGCTGAGGCGCACAACTACTAATTGATATCACTAAAAATACCAAAACAAGAATTAAGGTTTTTTTATTTACACTTTCTTTTTCTGAACTTCTAACCAACCACCTTAAAAGTTCCATATACCTATCATTAAAGGCAAATTTTATAAATATTATGTTTTAGACAATCTGTATAATTCTTAACATACTAAAAAAGCTCAATGTTAATAGTTCAGCTGGACATTTAACATTTTGTGCATTCTTTAAATGCCCCAAAAGTATACTTTTTATTAACAACTCCGCAGAAGCATTTATTTAAAAGGCGCTTTTATCAAAGAACTTTACTTTCTTGATTTGTTTTTAATTTTTTAAAAATTATCTTTCTAGCTCAAAACCAACATCTACCCATGCTTTTTTGCTGCCTTTGAAGTCTAGAACATTTTTGAAACCCATATTCAGCAGTATTTTGGCTGCGTTTGTGCTTGCATGGCATGTATAACTTGCGCAGTACACAACAATCTTGTCTGTTTTTTTAAGTTTGTTTTTTGCAGCTTTCTCTAACTGGTCAACTGGTATGTTTATTGCTCTAGGTATATGCCCTTCCCTAAACCTTTCTTCCCTTAACACCTCGACCAGCTTAAAATTGTCTTTGTTTTCAATCATCTCCAAAAGCTGCTCAATGCTGATAAATTTTATTCTCTTCATTTTTTAGTCAAATACAAACACTTCTTCTATTGGGAAGCGCAGCTTTTGATTAGGCTTGTCGCTTGCATAACCTATTGGACACAAAGCTGTTGGTACTAAATTTGATGGCAAATCAAGAATTTTTGCATATGCTTCAGGATCAAATCCTTCCATTGGGCATGAGTCAAAGCCAAGTGATTTAGCGCCATTAAGCGCATTGCCAAGCGCAAGATAAGTTTGCCTTTGCGACCATGACAGTTTCTGCTCGTCACTCAAGCTTTTATCAAAACCCCTCATAATGTCTATGTATCCTGTATTTGCGCCAACTTTTTTCATGAGCTTCTCAAGCTTGTCTATGTTGCCTGCAATGTCCTTGTTTGCGCAGAAAACAAGCAAATGCGAGCAAGACTCTATCTGCTTCTGGTTCATAGAAGCCGGAGTTAATCTTTCTTTAATCTTAGAGTCTGTTACAACCTTCACAACCCATGGCTGTATGTTGAAAGAGGAAGGCGCATACCTTATCATCTCCAATAATTTGTTTACTTTTGATTCTGGTATTTTCCTTCCGTCAAAAAGCTTTACAGCGTATCTTTCATGCACTATTTGCTCAAATTCCATAAATTAATCACCTTTTAGTTTATATAATTTGTATTTTTCCTGTCGATGCCTTTTACAAACTCTATACTGATGTCTTGCGGTGGCTGAAACCCTTTGATTGGGTAAGTCAAGTTTGGCATGAATTTCCCTATATTTAAGGCTAATTGCGTTATAATGTGCTTTTCACCAAAATGATGGCTGCTTATTTCATAAACTAACTGCCTTGTTTGAGCCTCGTCAAAAGAGCCTATGGAATGAACATACTCGTGGAGCATGACATGAAAAACATAGTAATTATACAATGAAGGATTTGTCTGCAATATCCTTGCCAATGGCCTTTTGTTGATTATTATCATATTTGAATTCAAGGAGTAAAAAGCCCCTATGAATCCTTGCCCATGAGCGTCCAAGTCTGTTACTCCAACCATCAACCCTGCTTGCTCTGCTCCAAGGTGCCCTCTAACCATTTGTTTCACTATTTCGAATATGTCTGCAAAAGTTTTTGCTTTTTCCAGCTCTTTTTCATAATTCATTTTTATCTAAATCATTTAAAAAAATAAAAAAAATTTAAAAATCAATTAACAGCACCCTTTTTCTTTGCCTTTTTTCATTTTTGTAACCTCCATTTATATATCAAATATCGGTTATACGATACTAATATTTAAATATATCGGTTTTACGATATATAATCATAAACAGCAAGAAAAAATATATATACTAAATATAGTTTTTGTTTTACTATGGGTGCATGCTGTGATATGAGGGGATTCTTGAGCTTCATAGTCTTGAAGCTGATAAGCAAGAAAAATATGTCCGGAGAGGATATAAGACAAGAGATAAAAAAAAGAAAGGGCTCAAAACCAAGCCCGGGAACAATTTACCCTGTTTTAAAGTCCTTGAGTGAAAGCGGGTTCATAGAAGAAATCAAGAACAGCGGCAAAACAAAAAAATACAGGCTCACAAAAAAAGGCAAAAATGAGTTTAAAATTGCAACAAAGAAATTCTGCAGGATATTCTTTGACATGAAAGATGAATTCAAGAAATCTTGCTGAAAATTGATAAGATTTAAACTAATGAGGATTTTTCTAAACAATAAAAAATAAACCAAAATTACCTGATCCTTTCCTTCAAGGCAGCATAAATTATTGGCATTGCGATTGTTGCATCGCAAATCAAGTCAACAAATTTTGCTTTTGGGTTCATTTTGCCCCATGAAATTCCCTCTCTTAGCTCTGCTCCGGAAGAACCACCGGGCTCAGGCCTGTCCATTGTTATTTGCACACCATAAGAAGCCTTTTTTGAAAATTGCATTGCCTGCTGTATATAATTTTTTGGCACTCCGCCGCCAAAGTAAATAACTCCGCATTTTTTTGATGTCCATGCAATATCTATTATTTCTCTTAAGTCCTCAAAAGCTCTTGTTTCAATGCTTTTGCCTTTTGCCAGCTGCCCCCAGATCATAAGGCCGATTCCAGAGTCAGAAATTGCAGGACAAAACAACGGAATTCTGCTTTCAAAGCAGGCTTTTGCTATTGATCTGTTTTGAGTCAATCTGCCAAGCTCCCATAAAAATTCTGTTATTGACTTTTTTTCTTTTAAGTTTTCAAAGTTTTTTGCAATGAAATCTTCCATTCGCTCATAAATTTTATTTGGCATATAAGATTCGTATATTCTGTCAAATCCTTTTTTGAAAAGCTCAGCATCATCAGCGTCTGCTTTGCCTTGGTAATGCCTGTAGCCGAGCGCTTCTGCCAAATCATGCGTTAAAGTGGCGCCTGTTGTTACAATAGCATCAACCCATTTGTTTTCTATCATGTTAATAATTATTTCCCGCATTCCTCCTGGAACCAAAGGGCCTGCCAACCCAAGAAAAACCCTGCAGTCCTTGTCTTTAATCATTGCTTCGCATATATTGACAGCTTTTCCAAGCCTGCCGGCTCCCAACACACCAGCAGAATCCATTTGCTTGACTAGTTCGTTTACAGTCAATGTTCTTTTTATTTTTATATGGTTTACTGGTTTCATTTTTTGATTGTTTATTTTGTTAGATTTTTTATTGAATTTTTATTTTTAATGAATTCCTTCGTTAATGAATTTTTAGTTAATGATATCCTTCAGTGTCAGTTGTGAGCGAGTTTCGCTACGAGCTCACTCGCATTCGACTGTTCTTGTGCTTCTTGCTTGTGACAATAGAGCACCTCCAATAAAAACATTATTTAAAAAATCAAAAATAAACTGATAACATTAAGAATAATCCAACAATCTATGCTCCTTTATTTCTAACACTATCCATATTCATTAGCAAAACACAATAGTTATTTAAATGTTGTTGAAAAATCAACCTTGAGATGAACCTGCTAGTTGATGTTCATGCACATCTGGACCATCCTTTGCTGATTAATAACATAGTTGAGATAATACATAA